>JAAHTG010000773.1_pt1 | contig 11634 bp, 6 predicted proteins | sample 6116081 | NCBI WGS metagenome assembly JAAHTG01 (sample SAMN13939989, study PRJNA603662) | sponge metagenome | isolation source: marine sponge | host: Mycale hentscheli | place: New Zealand | collected 2005
ATTCTGATGCGCTTCTTGCTGAATTCCAGGCGTTATAGTTTGTTGTCTGTGAATCTCGTGCGCGTCTAGCAGTCAAGCTTGACGTTCCATCATCAACGTTACCAATTACAACGCCATAGTTAGAGTTTGGTGGTCTAATGCTTGATGCAATATTAATTGTATAATTGCCAGTTCCACCCTTTGATAACGTCAAGCCAGATGATGCGATTACAGCCCCTGTAGCTCCGTTGAATGTGATGAAACCTTTTACTAATTGAACAATGCCTGTTAATTCTGAACCATCGCCAGTAAATTTATCTGCATCTACAGTTCCAGAGTATGTACCAGAACCTGCGGTCACACTGCCAAATTCAACGGCACTGTTAGTTGCTACCATTTGTGGTATACTGATTTCACCTGTTGGAGATATGCTAACAGTTGCATTAGACGAAAATGAATCTCTTGCACGTTGTGTAGTGAAATATAAGTTATCGTCACCTTCACTAAGATCATCAGTATCATGGTTTGTAAGTGAGCTTACTGTACCGTTTACGTTACCTGTGAATGTTGCTGGGATTTCATTACCATTACCATTCTCGAATACTTTTGTAATTCCACCTGGTGCATATACATCACCAGTTAAATTACCAACAAATTTACCAGATGTTACGGTGTTTGCGACAATAGTGTTTGCCGAAACGTCACCATTTATGGTATTGGCAGTAACGACATCTGCTACTATGTTTTCAGTCAATCTTATATTAGAACCATATACAGTTCCGTCTGTGGTTATTTTGAATTTAGGTACTACACCTGCACCCGTGTCAATAATAAAAGCCGCTTCTGTAGAGTTGTTAAAACCAACATCCCAAGCGACAATAGTGTCTGTGTATTTTGTTCTTGCACCTGCACCCACAAAAGTAAATGTAGCAACTGTTTGGCTAGTAGCGCCAGTTATGTTTATGGGAGAGTTGTAGCCAATAGTAGCGCCACTTGAAAATGACGAAATTAAATCTGCTTGTAATTCTGTATCTGCCATTAAAGTGTTGGCTTGGAACTCGCCTTGTATGGAAGCATCACCAACGGTTACATCACCAGTTGCTGTTGCAGTTACTGCTTGTTCACGAAACAGATCAACCATCTCATTAGTTTTATCAAACCAATTCTGAAACGTCTGGGTTGTCGTGATGTTTTGTATATTTGATTTTGCCATTCTATTTCTCTATCTGATCTAATCTATCACAAACTTGCACTAGAAGCTGTTTGATTGAATTTACTTCATTACTTAACTTCGCAACTTTCGTGTGAAGCGCTCTTTCTTGTTTATATTTATTTAAAGCGGCAACATCAGTATTGAGTACCGCTTTAGAATCTCTATGTCGTATATAAGAATTCATTATGTTAGAGCCAACGCTCTGTAGTCTCTTACAAATGGTGATTTACTTATGTCTGGTGTCAGAAGTTCAATTTTAATTGCAAACTTTCTGTAACCTACAAAAGTACCAGAGCCACTTGTGTATTCTAACATTCCGCTAGAGTCTTTATTTGCATCAGCAAGTTCAAACTTAAATTCACGGAAGTCATTATCATTTGTATCTGAACAATATACGCCAACACCTTCTGTCAATTCAAGTTCCAACCAAGGGATTGAGTTGAATGGTGCGTTGTCATAAACGTTCTGTGGTTTAATATACACTTTGATGTCTGAGCCAAATGGTCGGTAGCCTGTTAAATATACTTGCATGTCTTCTGCATCTAAATCTTCTGCTAATTCGATTGTTCTCGAAATGTACTTAGATGTAGTATCTGATACATTAGTAGCTTTGTATTGATAAGCCAATATTGTAGCAGTCTCTAGGTCAACAATAGGCGTAGATGTTGTGTTAGAATCGTTTGTCATATTTACTGTAATGTCGAAAGGTTTAGTACCATCGATATTATTTGACTTACTATACAGAACAACACCTTTGCGGTTAAACGCATTGTTAGCACCAAATTTCATTGGCATGTAGTATGAAGTCAACACATTACTTGGATCGGTAAATACACCACTCAATTTTGTTGTAGTAATTGAGTCATTTGTTTTCATAATGAGTGGCTGTATGTAGCTAAGATTGATGTTATCAATAGTTCCGATTGTACCTGTTGTACCACTTTCAAACCCTACGATAGTTGTGTTTGCTGAAAATACTTTGGAGCTTGACGCCGAACTTCCACTTAGGAACATCTGCGAACGCTCAAGTCTGTTGTAGTGTGATATTCTTCCAACAACAATAGATTTACATGTACCTGCCCCAACTGTAAAGTCCACTGGACGATCAACAGTAAGTTGTATGGCTGAATCCACAGTTACAACTTCAAAAATGTCAGACCTACTACCACCTGCGTTAGTGATCAATATTTTATCACCAGCAGCGAAACTGTCATTAAGTCCTGTACCTGTGATTACGTTCGTGTTGATAGGCCTACCAATGTTTCCAGAAGTAGCGCCAGTAAATGCTTTTTCTTCATACACTTCTTCACCTGCGTCAAATCTACCATTCCAATCACTTAGCGTTAAGAACTCATGGTTGTCGTTTGTGAATGTAACTGAGCCTGTATCCGCGTTAAAGTCGTGACGGTAAAGAGTAAATTTCAAGTCTTCATCTTGATATGATTTCCACGCTCTGTTGTTTGTAGATGAGAATAGAACACCATCGCCCCAATCTTGTACAACTGATTGCCCTTGTGTAGCTCCTGGTGTCAGATCAAGCCCACCAACTTTAGATGTGAATACTAGATAGTTTGGATCGTTTGCGTCTGGCATAATCACAACTGAGTATTCTTTCTCAACGTCCAATCTAATTGGTGCGTCAAAGTCAACGGTTGTCACAGCCGAAGCGTCATCACTTACGTTAATTTGTGATGAGTTTAGGTGTACTTTTGAGAAAGGTAATACTTGTGATGCAGGGTATCCATTAACAACCTCACGCAACATAACTGTAGCGCCGTTAATATCACTCTTACGTTTAAAGTATAAATCAATTTTAGATGCAAATACTGTATTTGAACCACGACCCATACCCTTTTTAACAAAGAATGTTTGTGCAAGTGGGTCAATAGTAACAGTTCTAGCTGGTAATGTTCTTGTAGTTACTTCTGTGCCAGTGTCAGTATCTGGTATTCTTGTGGAAGTTGTCAAAGCACTCTTCTCAACTGATATATTATATGCGTGATACTCTAAATCAATCTTAGATGTAGACGATGATTCAATGCTTGAATATTGATCTACGTCAACAACTGTCATAGTTCTGTCACCAACATAGAATGTTCCATCTGGCAAGTCAAATACTGCACGAAGCTTACCATTAGAATCTGTACTAACAGCCGCGCCTTTTGCACCGTTACGTCTCACTCTTCTACTTGTATCAGCATTTGTACCTGGTCGTACATATTCGTTTGCATCTACACCGTCAAAGAAGAAATAGTGACGTGTGTTTGGACGTAACCCTGATGCAAAAATACCGATTGAACGACTACGCATGAATGGTTGGAACTCAAAGTTAGAAACAAAGTCGCCTACTGACTGTTGAGAATTTGCTTCATTAACACTTAATGCAGTTGTAGAAGTTGTAGTAGTATCTTGAATGTTCCATTGACGTCCACCAAGATGCGTCATAGCTCTGGTTGTACGATTGAAGTTTTGTACTGTCATAGGAATAAAGTTTTGTAGATTTTCCACAAAATCAGTGAAAGGCGTTACCAAATCAATATCAAGTGTGACTGGATTTGTTACTGTATCTTGAGCCATATCATGACTTGGTGACAATGAACCAACACCATCGTATTTCCAGAAGTTAGACACGCAGTTTCTAAAGTTAGTCGCATATGGCTGACCAATTAGTTTTGTGTTCGCATTTCTACTTAGAGACGCTACTTCTGGATCATCTGTAGTTGGGAATATAGTTGCACCTGTTGACGTTTTCAAGATCAAGTCTAGTGGGAACGTGTTGAGTGCTGGTGTAAGCATTTTTGTATCTGAATGGATAGCCGCTTGGAAGTCTGGGTTGTCTAATGCAGATATGCTTGTGTCATTGAAAGGATCAACAATAAAACCATTCTTAAATCTTGATAAACCATTCTGATCTACCACATTTAAGTTTTGTGTACTTTGTTCTAATTGATTTAAGCTGATGTAGTATTCCATAGCATCAAGCTTCTTTTCTAGCTTGGCGATATCACGCATGGTGTAGTTTTTAACACCTGACGCTTTAGTTGTGCAAGCATAGTAAGGCTTCTGTTTATCAGACGCTTCTTGTGGTGATAATACAGGAAATCCTGGTATAGTAACCTGTGAAATGACAAGTTGATCAGAACCAACTTTAGGTGGTACTGGACGCTCATCTTCTTCACCTTTAACTATAGCAGATTTGCCATATGAATCAATGGTAACTACGTCAATTCTGGATAAGTAATGCTCGACGTCATGATTAACGTTGCCATTTAACATTGGGAGTACGTGATTAGAAGAACCTGCAAACGATGGTTGTGCGCCACCAACAGCCGATGTGACTACTGAAGCCGCACCTCCTGTTAATGCTGAGTAGCTTGCCCCAGCACCTAAATCTGCGTATGGTCTAAAGTCGAGACATTCTCTCAAGTGATAAACTGTACCACTTGTTGAAATATATGTTGGGATGTCGTATGATCTGATTTTCCCTGTAGGTAGTAATTCAGACGTGTCATCAATAGGATAACTGTTTATAGCAAAAAAGTTAATACCTGTTGAGTTGTTTATTTTAAATACTTTTAACTTAACTGTCAACGTGCCACTTGTAGGCTTTGTTCTTCCAGCAATAACTTCCATGTATGAAACATCATAGAAGTTGTCTTGTTGGTTTGTTACCAATCTAAAGCAATCTGTAAAGTCGTTACCAAGGCTGTCTTCAACACTGATAATTTCGCAAACGTCTGGGAAACCTAAACTATACTGCGATTGACCGTTGTTCCATACTGTTTTGATAAATGGTTCAACTATTAGCTTGTTGTAAGGTGTTGTGTCTGTAATTCTTTTGTTATACCAAACATTCGCTGCTGGGTCTGAACCTGGCGATAAGTTAATAGTAAGAACTGAATTGTTTAGACTTGTTGAATAGCTAGTCACAGGAATTAAGGTGTTTGATGCGTCAACAACAACAATATCGCTATTGTCACATGCGAAATCATCACCTGGTTGTGCGTTAATTGTAATAAGATCATTCGTTACTGACACACCGCTTGTTGTGCGTACTGGAACTGTAATGTCTGTAACTTCTTTCAAACTTCTTACGCCAGTGTTGAATACCATAGGTGCAACTTTAGAATCTTTGATCTTAGAGTTTGCCGCAATAGAAATCGAACCACCAGTAGATACAATACGTTCAACATCAGCAAATGTCCTAGTTCCGTCTGTGATACTAACACCAAAAATATATAATCTGGTTGGTGTGAAGTTCTTGACAAATGCTGAACCAATTTGCGTTCCGTTTGCTAATTGTAGTTCTACCGATGCGTAGTCTAATGAAATTGTGCCGTTTACTGATGTAATGTCAACATATGAACCGTATTCAAGTGATGTAGCTTGGTTTTCTTGGATATTTGTCGATCCAATATTATCTATAGTTACATCCATGTTGCCACGATTTTCTACTCTATAACCTTTGACATACGCTGAACCTTTGCCAACCAACACTTTCAAGTCTGTACCACGACGTTCTGTAGTTACTTTAAAGTTTTCAACAATATAGTCTCCGCTTTCTTCATAAGTTCTCTTTGCCAATTCTTCTGCGATTGAGTTGAATTGTGCAACGTCTCTTAAAGAAACGGCAGAACCATTTTGATAACGAATTAAGGTAAAGAAGTTTGCGTCTACATCTGCAACAGCCGTTGTTTTGGCAACCAATGAAGGAACCATTTTAAGTCTATCAGCACCTGGAGCGTTTTCGTTTGTACTTCCGTTAGCGTTATCAAAGAGAGTATTGTCTTGTAACGATGAAATTAAACTTTCTGCAACTTCATAACCAACTGATATTTCATCTGGCTGATCATTGTATTTTGAAACGACTAATGTTTGCTCACCTGCAAATAAGAAGTGACCTTTTTGAAAAATAACACCTGCCGCTGATTGGATACCAAAAGATTTTCCTGTAGGGGCTGGAAGCTGTGTTACGTTGATTGTTTCAACATTAAGATCAGTTTGAATTATCGTAGAACCGTCATACTTGTATCTATTAATTGTAAGTTCTTCACCGCCAATAAATGCCTTATATCCACCTGCTTCGTTTGTGTTCAAGTAGTTGATATAAAATGTATTCAAGTTTGGTGGTCGTGTTTCAAAACCTCTGTCTGTGGTAATGATAGAAGCTTTAAGACCAGTAATCGCACCTTCTATTTCATACTTTGTATCGACTTCTTTAGAAACGCCACTAATAATTTCATCTGCCGTTTCTGGTTTATACAAATCTGGGTCAAAATCAGTCTTGTCAGTCAACTTAACGTACTGCAATCCGTTTAGGTTTGTAAAGTTACAACCCTTGATGATACTACCTTCTTGATAGATGTTATCGCCAAACTGTTCCACTTGATTTTGCAGAATAGTCTGCAATTGTGTCAGTTCCCTTGCTTGTACCGCATATGCTGGCTTAAACAGAATCTTATAGAACTGCTTTTCTAAGCCAAAGTCATCGAAGTATGGGGCGATGTTTAGATTTGTATTAATAGGCATATGTAAGGTTCCTTAAAATTCTAATACTAATTTGTATTCTTCTCTTGAAGTGTAGGTTCTCGCAAGAGGGACAAAATCTTCCATGAAGTAAACTTCGCCACTGCGTTGTATGTAATCAGACTCGACTGCGTTATTAGCTTGTGGACTATTTATGACAATTTGTTGACCCTGAGTATTTATTAGATTGATTGAATAGTCGAGAGATGTGTCATTGTTTGCACCATTTTGGTACGGTCCCATGTAGCCAGATAAGTATACAGTATTTGCAACTTCATCTACTTCATGTACCGTTGCTTCAAACGTAACTTCGTTATCATTATTAACTTGTTTTAATACTGTATTTACAGTCGCAAAATTAAACTGATCTGTGATTATTTCAATTCTGTTATCAAACACTAATGGAGTGTTTGCGGTGTTTGCCGAGGCACTTACAAAGTCTGGATTTTTTACAATTCCAAGATAGTCGTAAGTGTTGGTTGCACCAATTTTATTATTATTAGCTTCTGTGATATAACCGTAAAGAAGAATGTGACGACAATGCATTTCATCAATCATGTTGTACGCATGTCCACCAAATGGCGAAAGGACTGGTCTTAGTATTGTTCTTACGTCAATTGAGTTTGGGTCTTCTGGGGCAAAGTCATATATAGGATCGGTTATAGTAGCTTTCACATTTGTATAACCAGAACCTTGATTTAATATTAGCAATGAGGAAATGTTTCCATTAATTACATTCGGAAGTGCTGATGCACCAGTACCATCGCCTGTTATAACACAAGAAGGTACAATTCTAAATGTAGAACCATTCAACACGCCATCTGCTAGAGGTGAACCCGACACTTTAAGTTTACCGTATTGTATTCCTGGTTCAAAATAATATGTATCAATAACGTAAAGGTTTGAAGGTCCGCCATCTGGGTTAGTCAAGTAAATAGACATTCCAGAATAAAAGTTTGTTATTTGATTTATATCATTCGCTCTTACTGTAAGAGTTCCATCATTACCAGGAGCCGCCATAAGGAAACCACTAATAGTTGGATAGCCAGCATTGTCAACAGGATTTTCTACAAAAATATCACTTATTTCTGAACCATAAACAACATTGTTCGCATCAGCATTTGGGTCTGGATTGATAACCATATCTGCCGCAAGAGGTATATAACCAACCGCATTGTACGCTTCAAATTCTGCTGGAGTTATGTAATACATAAACTTCCATACATAACCATCTGCCGTTCTATATATCTGCCCTTCTGTAAAAGGGTTCCAGTTTGGTGGAGCAGAAGATTTTGAATCATTATTATTAAATAAACATTTGAATATTCTATAATCGCCAGTATCGTTGTTTGTAGGTCCGACAACCGCATAGAACTTTTTATCAGTCATGTCTTCTTTATCATCATACTGAATGTATGTTTGATCTTTCTGCCATGGGTGATACTTAATCATGAACTTAGTGTCAGTTCCAAGAACTTTCTTGCCGAATAAAGTATTCTCTAAAAATCTATTTTTACTAAACTGAGAATTAGTTGCAGTAGGTCTAGTCGCACCTTCAGTTACAGAAGATACAAAAACATAAAAGTCATTATTCTGAATGTCTGAGTAAAACATTCTAGTTGTATCACTTTTTAATTTACTTGTCAATACCTCAGTCATATCACCTGTACCTTGTCTTTTCTAATATTTATAATCATTTGCATCAACCTCTTCGACGAATACGAGTGCGTGGGTGTGTTTTTCCAGAAGTTGGCCTATTTCTGAAGTTTTTTTGTGGAAAAGTTGTCCCACTGATCGATCTTTGGTTAATCCATCTCAAGTATTTATTTGGAGCGCCTTGTAGGCTATCTCTATCCATTGGATCATCTGCTTCTGTATCAGCCATTTGATCGCTGTTTGCGTTATCTACCAACCAAGTTTGTGCTTCAGCCTGTGTCATATTAGGCCAACTCTCAGCAAGGATTGCCAATACACCAGAGACTTGAGGTCCTGACATGCTAGTACCAGAATACTTACCAAGTTCAAAGTTATCATCTCTTGGGTCATTGATACCGCCACTATGCAAACTGCTTTGTATACTTTGCCCACCAGCAAAAATATCTACCTGATTACCACAGTTACTAAAACTAGCCTTGTCTTCATTAACTTGATTAGACGTTGCACCTACGTTAATAATTGGAGCATATCCAGCCGCTGAACCAGTTCCTCTATGCAAATTCCAACTATAGTCATATCCATTGTAAACCATGTTATATGTATTGTTATAATCCTGATCAGTTGGGTTAACAGTTTTCCAACTATCGTTACCAGCAGATGCTACAATAATAATACCATCATTAATAGCATCTTGCATATCAGCATTACGAGACGTAAAGTAGTTTGGAATGTCCATCTGTAAATTTGGTGCATAGAACCCACGGTCACGCAATTCTTGTGTTGTCAAATCACGACCTGGGTTAAAATCAACCCCACGATAGTTTACTCTTGTGACTTTACCAGTTGTATAGCTACCACTATAATTAGTTGTAATAGAAGAACCATAACTATTATTGGTGATAGTAGGGTTTCTACGACCTGTTTCTGGATTGATTGGTTTAGTATTATGCCATTCCCTTATGTAGTCCCACATAACAGACGATGAGAGGCTATTAGGATTTGTACTATACGGACTAATATTATACACTGTAGCGTCTCTAGCCCACCCCTGTGAGTTCCCAGCAACAGTTCCACCACAGTGTACTCCATGGTTATTATCGTCTTCATCTATAGGGTTTGTATATGAACCACTTCTGTCATAGACGTATGTTCCATTGTTACCACCTGTTACGGCGTTTGTCAAGGAAAACCAGTTAAATTGATTTACACGAGATGATGGAGTATATCCAGAAACACCTGCATCATTATCTTGGAATATATTTGTTAATGTAGGAAAGTCTGGTTTTGTTAATACTGGATCGATGTACGTGTTAAACAAAGCGTAACCTAGCGGATTGTATGTTTGAATTCCACTTGGTGTTCTCACAGTATCAGCCCATTCTGGCGCTAAACTTCCACCATCCCAAAACTCACTCATCTCCCACATATTAAAGTTAAGAAGATATAGATATTCTTTATAAGCTACTTCTGCTTGATCAGCATTTGTATTCCAGTTAGGAGCATAATCTGTTGGATCGAAATAAGAACCATCAATAGCTTCTGACATCGCAAGATGTAAAGCTGTATTTGCAAAACCAGAGTTTTCAGATGCAACCCAATCTAATGCTACGTCTGAACCATCGACTGCACCAACAACACCAAATAAATGTATTGTATGCATAAGGTGTTCTACAACCTCTTCTACATCAGTATCACCAACAGATGGTGACGGACCTGAAACGTTTCTATACCAAATCATATCGTTATGAACATGAGTATCTAAGAAATTTTGATATCCCACATAGGAACTAATGTTTTCGTCAAGCAAGAAGTTTGGTTCATACTGACCACCACCACCATAAGCAACACGCTGTGTAGTAGGTAACCCACCATGCACAGTGCCTGGCTCTCCTTTTAGAGTGGATATTAATTTCTTTTGATCGTCCAAGTTGACATTGCTACCATCTGGGTCAATCATTAGATCAACAACCCTAGCAACTTTTTTCGCCCATTCATCTGGTGTTGCAATTTGACCACCAGCAGCGCCAGAAACCACAATCTTTAATCCATTGATAGTAACTGATCTGTCAAACAACGAACTGTTAGTGTTGTCGTTTACTAAGTTGCCCTTGTAATGTGCAGTCTGTGATGGTTTAAATTCTGGATGTTCTGGATCGATGTGTCCATCAACGATGACAACATCAACATTCTTACCTGATGCTGTAACTGTTAGATCATCAACATATGTATTTGTTCCATTAGAACCCCAATTAGCTCTATTAGCATCTTCACTGTGTCTTAGTAAGCCCCAATTAACATCTGTTGCGTCTGTAAAGTTGTCTTTGGAAAACTTTGTGTTTGTTACTGTCCAACCATTAGGCTTTGTTGTCAACTCAATCATCTCAGCAAGTTCAACATCCCATACTCTAGGGTCATTTTTTAACTCTTGTGCTTCTTCATGAGATAGCATATAGTGTGTGTTACGACTGATTAATCTTCTATTTGCAACTTCAACAGCACGTTTTGGAAAAGAAGGTTCTGTGTCATATATGTGAACAGAACTTTCTAATGTCTCAATATCATCATAGAATTGTTCGAGATCATCCTTGTTGTGTAGGGTGACTATGTACTCGTGTAGCATATTACGCCTCCAATTGAAGTACGTTTAGTGTAACTGTAACTGTTCCTGTCGAGCCTGATTTATTTGTTACCGCACATGGAATTGTAGTCGTTGGTGTGGCTTCCATGTTAAACCCTAATACAGATGGTGACATTAAAACAGTTTCAGCACCTGTAGTAATTACTTCTGCTATCACACCTGCATCTGGTGATGGGTCAGTAGTTTCGTTTCTACTTGCATCATTTGTTCTGCTTGCGCCGTTCGCATAAATTCTTACCCAAGCCGCTTTATCTGTTGTGATTGATAATAGAGAATACCCTTTAAATCCTGTGATGTCGAGGTTAGCACTTGCGTTATTAGTTAAAGATGTTGATACTCCAACTTTATCGGCTCTTGATTGAAGACTTGATCCACCGCCACCAACTTCAGAAAAGTCTGCTAAGCGAACCCAAGCACCTGCGTGAGCATAATATGCTTTGCCGGTTCCATGTACGTGCGCGAACATGCCATGGTATGCCGATGCAGTAGGCAAGTCACCTTCCACTTGATATACGTTACCAAATAATACTTTGTTACCACCCATATCTAAATCTGAAGCAGTTACAGCATTTATAATTTCAGTGTTTGATACACTTCCACCGCCGCCTGATCCAGACGCTTG
>JAAHTG010001314.1_pt2 | contig 11607 bp, 10 predicted proteins | sample 6116081 | NCBI WGS metagenome assembly JAAHTG01 (sample SAMN13939989, study PRJNA603662) | sponge metagenome | isolation source: marine sponge | host: Mycale hentscheli | place: New Zealand | collected 2005
CCTATTGGATATTACGGAGAGTTCAGACCCACGGGAGTAGATACGTCTGCTGCACGAAGGTTTGAGGCGCTTGCTGGTCTAGCAAATCAAGCTAATGATATTGCCTTTAACATTGCTGCTAAGAAACGTGCAGAACAAGGTGAAAAAGCTGGCATGGCTGCTGGCATTAAAGCCGCTGAAGATGGTACGCCAATAGAAAAAGAAAAGGGCTTTTTATCTAGCATATCTATATTCGACCAAGCGTACAATTCAGCATTAGAAAAATCTTTTGTTGCATCTATAGATACCGACGCTAGAGAAAATATTGCTAGGATTGCCGAAGAAAGCAATGGCGATTCAGCTAGATTTAATGAAGTGTCTACGCAATATCTTAATGGGTTGCGTGGCGGTATATCAGAGGATTATCGAGATTCAATTGAATTATCTATATCTCCAGTTGTTGCGTCTGCTAGATCTCAAGTTCAGTCACAAGAAATCGTCAAGCAAAGACAAGAAACTGACGAAAGACTGGTTAATAACATTAATTCTGCTGTTGATAGCGGGGTTCGACTTGCAAGTATAGGCGACACTGAAGCGGCAATGACGAGTCTTCAATCAGCCACAGCGTCAATCAATGCTAGAGTTGAGTCTTCTGCAATATCGCAATCGGCAGCAGATGTTTTGATAAAGAATGTAGCAGTTACCGTTGAATCTGCTATAGGTCGAGGCGCATTAAAAAATACATATCAAGAAAGAGGGGCTATAGCGGCAGTAGATTTTATTGAGAAAGTACAGGATACGCCTATCAAGGGATTTACGGTTGATCAACAAGATGCGTTAGTAGATGTTTTTAGGCAAGATCTTAATCAATACATGCAACTTGAAAACATCAAAGAAAAAGAATCGGAAGAAAGATTAACGTTAACACAAAGCGCAAACGCTTCTGATCTATTCTTAGGCATTATGAACGGCACTACTGATTCTGGGCAAGTTGCTGTTGCTGCAAGAAATGGAGATATTAGCTTTACGCAAACAACCCAATTGACAGGAATACTGAATAGCCGAGGACAAGGCGTTGATAACTATTCTGTAATCCGTGAAGCTCAAACTTTAATTAATACCGATCCAGATGCAGCATTGGCATATATTGTTGAGAATACAAACACAAACATAAGTGGCGCAACAAGTCAGCAGTTATACGGAAATGCACTATCTGCTAAAGATTCAGAATCACCTATCAATACAAGTAAGGCCCAACGATATAGGTCATTCCTAGAAAACAGCATTGTAGAAAAAGGGCCGCTAGGGGCTTTAGATTTTGAGGCGCAAGAAAGATTGGCTCAATTAGATTTGGTCTATAACGAGCGAGTCTTGGCAGGAGATAATCCTGCTGTGGTAGCCAGTGAGCTAATTGATGTTAATGAATTAATTACGAATCCTATTGAAGACCCTAAAGCAGAAAAAGAAGAATTAAACAAGCAATTAAGAGATGGGATAATCACAGATTCTGAATACAATAACGAGTTCAATAAAATTACAAGTTATCAGCGCAGAAAGAGCAATTTCGATGCTTTTCAGCGAGCTTTAGACCAAGCATTAAAGGGACAATAGATGGCTATTAATGAAAATGCACAAGTCTCTGAAGCCATTAAAGAGATCAACACAAAAGACATAAATCTTAGTCCAGAGCCGTCTAATGTGTATCCGTTTTTTGCTAGCGACGATGCTACTGGCAAGGTTCTTAATGCTCGTCAAAATGCCGACTTAACTCCTGCTCAATTAGCCAGAGAGCAATTTGCAGCAGAAAAGGCTGAAGCAACTAAAGCACCACCTAGACCAGCATTTGTTCGCCCAGGCACTAGAGGTCTTCCAGAAGGCTTATTTAAGGATATAGCTGGCGGAATTATCGAAGCGCCAAGGCAAGCTGTAGCTGGTGCATTAGATGCAGTAGCCGAAATTGCAGATTTAATTGACCTTGATCCTATGGCATTAGGCGCTATTACTATGGCTGCGGGTGGCGGGGAAATAGGTGCTAAGGCTGTTGGAGAGGCAGCTATGGCTGCTGGCGAGCTAGAAGTCCCTACAATTGAGACTGAGCCTAGAACTGTGACAGGCGGCCTTGTTCGAGGTGTTTCACAGTTTCTAACAGGTTTCTTGCCAGCATTAAAGGCAGTAAAAGCCACGGGTAAAGCGGCACCATATATTGCAGGGGCTATAGCTGACTCTGCCGTATTTGATCCAATGGAAGCTCGATTATCGGACTTGGTTCAAGAAGTACCGGCATTATCCAATCCTGTAACCGAGTATCTAGCTTCAAGTCCAGATGATACAGCGGCACAAGGTAGATTTAAAAACGCTGTTGAGGGTTTGGCACTTGGTGGCGCTACTGACGCATTGCTATCAGCGGTCAAGTTTATTAAGTCTGGGAAAGATATTAGGCAAGTTGCAGAAGAAACCGGCCAACCTGTTGAAGATGTAATAGACCAGACTGTTAGCACAGATGTTGCTATTGCCAGACAAGTAGATGGCACTCCTGAACCTGAATTTATCCCATTTGAGAAAGCTGCTGAAGACGCTAGCATTACGGTTAAAGTTCCAGAATTTAAAACTGGCGCAAAGAATGCGGAGCCAGAGCAAGCTCAAAACATTAATCTTTCAAAGTTAAACACAACAGAAGATGTCCAAAATTTAATAGACAGAGTTGCCAAAGCAGATTTTGAAGATATTAACAAGGCTCGTGGAGAGGTAATTACTAACGAACAATTAGGCAAATTAGCTGATGACCTTGGTATGACGGTTGATGACTTGATGAATCGTCGTCCTCGTGAATCATTTAATGCAGAACAGGCGTTAGCTGCTAGAAAAGTTCTAGTGGCATCTGGTGAAAACTTGATACAACTATCAAAAGCTGCTGCTGCTGGTGGCGACATGGAATTAGCTTTGTTCAGGCGAGCTATGGCTCAACATCGCGCTATTCAGCAACAAGTTTCTGGTATGACTGCTGAAGCTGGTAGAGCATTGCAATCATTTAACATTATTGCTGAGAGTTCACGAGCACAACAACGAGCCATTAAGGAGGCTTTAGAAGCTAGTGGCGGCCTAGAAGTTAATCAGAGCCTTGCTAAAGGATTTGCTGAATTAGACGATATTGGACAAATTGGTAAATTGGTAAAAGATAGCAATAAAATTACCAGCATGGATATGTTCTATGAGGTATGGATTAATGGGCTTTTGTCTAGCCCTACCACGCACATGGTAAACATTCTTTCCAATACTATGGTAGCTGGATTGACTGTAGGAGAGCGTAGGCTTGCAAGGGCGGTTGGTGGAAATATTCCGCCTGGAGAAACTACCGCTCAGATGAAAGGTTTTGTTGACGGCGCTCGTGACGGCTTACGACTCGCATGGAAAGCATTAAAGACTGGCGAACCTATTGATGTAATGGAAAAGGTCGAGGTAGAGAAACGTCGATCTGTTTCTGGAGAATCATTAAACATTGCAGGCCCAGCAGGACGGTTTGCAGATTACCTTGGAGAATTTGTCAGGATTCCAGGTCGTTTATTGACTGCTGAAGATGCGTTCTTTAAGTCTATCGGTTATCGCATGGAGTTAAGTGCTCAAGCCTATCGACAAGCATTTAATGAAGGTTTAAAAGACGAGGCTGCTGCAATTCGGGTCTTAGAGATTATTAATAACCCACCTGAGAACATAAAGCTATCCGCCATAGATGCCTCACGCTATCAGACTTTTACTAACAAGTTAGGCAAGGGAGGGAAGTCTATTGAGACTGTTAGAAATAATATTCCTTTTGCTAGAGTCATTATGCCGTTTGTTCGTACTCCTATAAACATCATGAGCTTTACTTTTGAGCGTACACCGCTTGCTCCGCTTATGAAATCTGTTCGGGAAGAAATAGCAGCCGGTGGCGCTAGGCGAGATTTGGCATTGGCTAAAATAACTATGGGTTCTATGGTTATGGCGGTATCTGCTGATCTTGCATTAAGTGGAAGTTGCACTGGAGCGGGGCCAGTTGATCGCGACCAGAAGAACATATTACGAGCTACTGGATGGCAGCCTTATTCTTGTAGGGTAGGTGATACTTATTATGCCTATAATCGTTTAGATCCTACTGGTGCATTATTAGGTCTTGCAGCAGATATGGCTGAGATTATGGGGCAGACCACTGAGGCAGATGCTCAAAAAATTGCTGTTGCTGCTAGTTTGTCGGTAGCTCAGAACATGGCAAGCAAAACGTACATGAGCGGGCTAGTAGATTTCATGGACGCTTTCTTTTCATCTAGCACAGATCCAGAAGCGAACAACTACAAGTTAAATTCTTGGCTGACAAGAACTGCTGCATCAGTAGTTCCTGCTGGTGTTGCCGCGTTAGAACGATCTATAAGCCCAGAATTGACTGCTACTTATGGGATATTAGACAGAATCAAGTCTAGGATTCCAGGGTACTCTGAAGGTTTGCCGCCAAGAAGAAACATCTTTGGCGAGCCTGTAGTACTAGAGGGCGGTATCGGGCCAGATATTATGTCTCCTATCTACGTTAGTACTGCTAAAGAAGACCCTATAGCTGACGAGTTAGTAGCGCAACAAGTATCAATTTCTATGCCAAGAAGGGTCATAAATGGGGTAGAATTAGACGCTAACCAGTACGACAAATATATACTGTTGTACTCTGGCCAAGACAATAAAGGGGTGAAAAGTGTTCCTTTAAAGGCCAAATTAAAAGAATTGTTTGCAAAGTCTAGGTACAAACGAGCGACTGATGGCCCAGAAGGCGGTAAAGCCTTAGAAATACAAACGGTATTCACCGCGTACAGAGACACTGCCAAGGCACAGTTAATAAAAGAAGACCCAAAACTTGAAGCTGATGTGCGTACTGCAACAGTAGAAAGAGTAGAGAAATTAACAGGACGCTAGTATGACAGTATTAGACAACACTCCAAGAGACCAATACACCGCTACAAGTGGTCAAGCCGTATTTCCATACACGTTTGAGATCACTGCCGAAAGTGATATTGCGGTGTTGCAGAACGGCGTACTACTTAACTTGGGTGCTGGCGCTGGCGAATATGCGGTTACTGGCGTAGGATCAGACTCAGGCGGAAACATTACCCTAGTCACTGGTGCAACGTCTGGCGATACACTAACCCTATACCGTGACATGGCATTAGAGCGTCTTACGGGCTACACCAATGGCGGTGACTTTCTAGCGGCAGATGTAAACAACGACTATGATCGCCTATGGTTAGCACTACAGCAGGGTGCAGCGGACACAGACCGAGCTGTAAGGAAGCCAAACGCTGATTCCAGCGCAATCAATATGGTTCTACCGGTTGCTGCTAGTCGCGCTCAGAAGATCTTAGCATTTGATTCTAGCGGCGCTGTAAAAGTTGAGCCTTATTTAAATAATGAAACTATTGTTTTAGTTGTTCAAACTGAAGTAGGCGATGGGGTTACTACAACCTACAGCCTTGAAAGCTCAACCGATAGCCCTAGTTTATTGCAGATAGCCATAGATGGCGTGTTACAAGAAGTGTCCTCGTATGGTGTAAGCGGAGGTAATTTAGTATTTTCAACTGCCCCGCCGCTTCAATCAGCCATTGAGATTAGAGCATTTGTTCAAAAAGAAATTACTAGCACTGATCTAAAAGCTAGCGATTTTACAGGGGATGGTTCTACAACATCGTTTACTCTTGGGTCTTCTGCGGTAAAGCCAAATACTTTTGTTTACATTGATGGTGTGTATCAGCTTAAAAACACATATTCTGTATCAGGCACTACAATTACATTTTCTACGGCACCCCCTCTTGACTCTGTCATAGAGGTTGTTATTGCTGCATTTACTACATCGATTATAAATATACCAGCAGCAGACAGTGTAGGAACAGCGCAACTACAAGACAATGCAGTAACGGCGGCTAAGATAGCCTCGGTGCCAATTTCAGCGGGCATTACATCTGTTGTTACGGCTACCTCTCTTACAGCTACGGTCAACACGCACGTTTATGTAAGTGCGGCTACACAGACTATTACACTTCCTGCGTCACCTACAACCGGACAAAGAGTCCTAATTACCGTGGGCAACTTCACTGACACAGTGGTCGGGAGAAACGGATCAAACATAATGAGTAGCGCAACTGATTTCACAATGGATGCCGCTTACCTCTCAATTCAATTCATTTTCACAGACGCAACGCAAGGGTGGGTGATGGCATGAGCAATTTTACAGACTTTATAAGCAGCGGTGGTGGTGCGTCATTCCCCACAATCTTTTTACACAATTCCCAAACTTGGGTTCCTCCGCAAGACGGCAATATAATGATTCACGTTATTGGGGCAGGTGGTAGTGGTGCTGCAAACACTACCAATTTGGTTGAAAGTGGTGCGGCAGGGGGTTATTGCAGAAAAAACTCTTTAGCTGTCACAACTTCTGGTTCATTTACTGTAACTATTGGAGCTGGTGGCGCGTCTGTTATTGGAGCTGCTGGTGCAGGAAGTGCGGGCGGCACTACATCTGTTGCAGGTACAGGGCTTGGCTCTACGTTAACGGCTACTGGTGGCGCTGGTGGAGTCGTCGGTAGTAACACTTATACTGCTGGAGGCACTGCTACTGGTGGAGACGTGAATAATACAGGTGGACGCGGAGGTTATCAAAAAGGTGGCGGTGGTGTTGGATTGGCAGGAACAGGAATTGATGGTGCTAATGCGGGCGCTTACTCATCTTCTTTTGGCGGTCGATGTGACATATTAGGTGATTTTTACTCGTCCAGTTTAGGTCAAATATCTGGCAGCAGTGGTGGTAAGGGTATTCTTATGCACTCGAGCATAGACAACGCGGCAGGAGAATCTGAGGCAGGGCCGTTAGCAGGTGCAGGGGGAATGACTATGTTTGGCGTAAATGCTTCTATAGCTGGTCACGCATCTATAGGCGGCGGCGGCGGATGGTGTTATGCAAACACCACTAGCGCTATACACTCAGGCCGTGGTGGTGAAGGCTGTGTTGTCATCCAATACATACCGTAGGAGAAGAATATGAAATATAATATTAAAGATGCTGACGGTAATATCATAAACACCATCAACGCTGACGCTGAGTTTGTTGAAGCTAACTTTGACCACTATGAACTTTATGTAGAGCCTACACCCCCAGAGCCTACAGCGGAAGAAACTGCTCGCATGTGGCGAGACTCAGAACTATCTGCTACAGACTACATTGTGCCTTTAACTGATCATCCGCAACGTTCTGCCTACATGGTGTATCGTCAAGCGTTACGCGACTGGCCTGCTACAGCAGACTTCCCCGATACTCGACCGGAATTATAAGGGCATATTTAAAAAATAACTTAACGAGGTATTTATGTACAATCCATTTCAAGGAAAAAGAGGCCATCTTAACGGTAGCGTAGTTGATATGCTTCCTGTCACACCTAGTAACAGTGTTGACTTATCACAAGTTGCTATTGGTCTATACATTACAGTCGCAGGAGACGTAACATTCCATAACGTAGACGGCACATCCAGGACAATTACTGTCCCTGATAACTTTTATCTAATATGTTCTGTTAGCCGTGTACTTGCTACTGGTACTACAGCAACTGGCATACATGCGATGCTTGCATGATTAGCGCAAACGTAAGTGCTTTCTCTATAGGCAAGGCTGTTGGTCGTGGTGGTGGCGCGGCCGGAGTACCTTTTACTATTCAATATGCGGTCGTTGCTGGAGGAGGAGCTGGTGGTGGAAGCAATGTAGGTAGCAATTATCTTGGCGGCGGTGGCGGTGCAGGAGGATTACTGTCTTCTACTAGTTTAGCTGTAAGCAGTTTAACGTCGTACCCTGTAACTGTTGGGGCTGGCGGCGCTCTGCACTTCAACAATGGTAGCGATTCAACTTTTTCCACCATAACATCTACTGGTGGTGGCGCAGGAGGGGCTCCTAACCGCAACGCATCTGACGGAGGTTCTGGTGGTGGATCTAGTTATACCGGGTCTGTTCGGGGATTAGGAATTAGCGGTCAGGGGCGCAATGGTGGTTCTGGCGCCGGTTCGGGCGCGCCTTACTATGGAGCCGGTGGTGGCGGTGGTGCTGATGCAAACAATGGCCTTGGCGTGAATGGCAATGCAAACGGAGGTGGTCGTGGTGGGCATGGGCCGCTGGTGACCCTTTCTCCTTTTTCGCTAGGCTATCTCGCAGGCGGTGGAGGTGGCTCTGCTTACAGCACAACTACAAATTCTTATGGCCCTGGTGGCAATGGTGGTGGAGGCCACGGTGCTGATAGAGACACCCCAGCAGTAGCGGGAACAGCAAATACTGGCGGTGGAGGTGGCGGTGGTGGAGCTGCGTCTTCGGTTACTGCGGCGCCTGCCGCTGGAGGTTCAGGGATAGTTGTTTTAGTTTACCCAGACAGCTTTACAGCTAGTTTTACTGCCGGTGTTACAGCGTCTACTACTACTTCTGGCGGGTTTAAGAAAACTCAAATCACAGCCGCTGGCGCATCTGACACGGTAACCTTTGGATAAAACTATGGCACATTACGCGATATTAGATAACAACAACATAGTCACTCAGGTGCATGTCGGCAAAGACGAAGGCGATACTAACTGGGAAGATTATTACGGAGCAAAGCGTACTAGCTACAATACACATGGCGGTGTTCACTCTAACGGTGGTACTCCATTTAGAAAGAACTATGCAGGGATTGGCTACACATACGACCAGGAGCGTGATGCTTTCATACCTCCTCAGCCCTATCCAAGCTGGACACTGAACGAAGATTCTTTTTTATGGGACTCACCTGTACCCTATCCAGAGGAAGGTATACACGAGTGGGATGAAGACAATCAAGAGTGGGTAGAATTATGGACAGAGTAAAGCAATTCTGGCGCAGTCGTAGTAACAGATGGCAAGTTTTTGGTGTAACCTTAGCGGCTTTACAGGTTTATGTCCTACAGCTTAACCTGTCTGCTGAGACTATAATGTTAGCCAGCACCGTGTTCGGAATGGGTGGTATTTTCTTCCGGTATCAAACAACACAATCAATGTCAGAGAAATAAACAAATTAGGATTCGGAGAATAAAATGGCTTTAACTAAAGTACACACTAGGATGATTGCTGGCACGCCTAACAATGTTAGAGATTTTGGCGCGAAGGGCGATGGCACTACAGATGACAGTGCCGCTATCCAGGCTGCGTTAGACTTACAAGGTCGGGTGTATATTCCTGCTGGCACTTATCTAATCAACACTACCCTAAGAATAAAGTCTAATACCAAGTTATACGGTGACGGTATTGAGGCAACTATTTTAAAGGAGGGTGGCGACGGTACAACCCTTGGCACGATGTCTACATCTATCCTTGTCAACCAAGCATACGTTGATAGTGATCCGGCTGGTAATGATTCGATGCACGTTGAGAATATTGCATTTCATGGGCAAAGGTCTACTCCTATTGGTGACGGATCAGTAGGAACTAACAAAGGAATTGGCGGTGTTTACTTTGCGTATGCTTCTCGTTCACGCATTAGGGATTGTTACTTTAGAGACGGCTGGTCTGGCTTTGTAATTACTGGGACTCGTACAGGATTTAATTCGCAGTCACAAAATTCTATCTTTGATTGCACTGTATTTAACGCAACATCGTGGAGTGCTAATGGTAATACTGGTGTTCCAAGAGGCATATTGCTTGGCACTGCATTTACTTACATGCGCGGTTGTTCGACTAACACTTGCGCTACAGGGTTTTACCTTGGTGCGGCTCAACTTGTTGTTGACGCTTGTAACGCCTTTAACTGGACGTATGACAATGGGTTCTATTGTTTAGCTACTGAACTAGCCATGTCTAACTGTCGTGCAGACGGCTCTGGCTCTGGCTTTGGCAACGGTATTACTTTGGCCTATAACACTGGCGCACAGTTAACTAACTGCTTTGTTCAAGACTGTTCTAACATGGGCTTTAGACTACACGCCCCGCAAAGAAACACTAACCTGACTAACTGTAGTGCAATTAACTGTGGTTACGGGTTTCGGTCAGAGAATACTCTTGATTTTACAGGGTCTACTGTTACTGCGGCAGATGAGGTTATTAACGTAGCACCTAGCGGCACATCTAACGTGACAGTAAGAATGGTTACTGTTGATCTAGGCATACCAATATCGGGCACACTGTTTACCGCTGATGGCTGGATTAATATGTCTGGCGCTACTGCCGCAGGGTTTAACGGATCGTTCCCTATCTACAGTATTGGCGGCAATATTATCAAATACATCTCTGAAGATGCTGTTGTTGGCAGTTCTGGCGGCACTCCAGTAGTTAAATACTGCACTCACGACATCAACCTAAACAACATTACTTCTGATACTTCTGAGATAGATGGCATTCAATTGCATGAATCAGGTAATGTAGTAATTAACAACGCTACTGTTAGAACTGCAAAGAATTTTGGCGTTAATATTCAAGACGCTCGATCAATCACAGTACATAACTCTATGTTCTACGAGACATATAAATCTGCTGTGTACTCTCAAGATTCACGCAATGTCTGTATTGATAACGTCAAGACTTATGACACAAAAGGCTCAGCAGACACTTCTTCGCAACGAGGTGTTGTTAGCTGGTATCAAACGCAAGGACTTACAGTAACTAACGTTGTAGGAACCAGCTATAAAACTTACTGGATTGCCCAGTTAGACACTGCTGAAACCTTCCCAAGCACGGGCCTCGTTAAAGATAACTATCGTACAGATAACATCGCACAACAAGATTGGACTAAGTTCCCGATCCATTATGAAAGTTCTGGAGCAGGTACTCCTGAAAGTGTAGTGGTCGCTGGGGTAGGTTCGGTTTGGCATCGGAACGACGGTGGTGCTAATACATCCTTATACATCAAAGAGTCAGGCGCTAGTAATACTGGCTGGGCTGCTAAATAATTTATTGACGTAGGTGACGTATGCAGGAGGAAGCTAAAACAGTTATGGATTCATTAGCGGTAGGCGGCACCGTCGCTACACTGGCTGGTTGGCTTCCTAGTGTGGCGAGTTTATTCACGATCATTTGGCTGGCGTTGCGTATCTGGGAGTCTGATACGGTACAGAAACTTGTTAATCGAGATGGCTGATGGAAGCATGGGAGATTATTGTCTCAGGCTGGCCTATCGCTGCTGGCATATTTATCCTTGTACTAACGATTGGCAAGATTCTGAACCGTTTAGAAGTTTTAGAGGCGAAGATGATTGAAGCATGGAAGGCCATTAACGAGTTGATCCGCAAATGATGCAAGCACTGATCGGCCCTATTACTAATCTGGTCGGCGGATGGTTGAATAACAAAGCTGAGGAGAAACAGGCCAAGCATCAGGCCAAGCTCCAGGTCATTCAGAACAACTCTGATTGGGAATCCAAGATGGCAGATGCCAGTGCTCATTCGTGGAAGGATGAGTTCTGGACGATCATACTGTCTATCCCTATATTTATGGTTGGTTATGCCATAGCAATTAATGATGTGAGCGTGATAGATAGGGTTGACGCTGGGTTCCAAGCGCTGTCAAAATTACCTGAGTGGTATCAATACCTGCTGTTCATTGCGATCAGTAGTTCATTCGGTATCCGTGGTGTATCTAAG
>JAAHTG010002173.1_pt1 | contig 11603 bp, 4 predicted proteins | sample 6116081 | NCBI WGS metagenome assembly JAAHTG01 (sample SAMN13939989, study PRJNA603662) | sponge metagenome | isolation source: marine sponge | host: Mycale hentscheli | place: New Zealand | collected 2005
TTAAACGCTGAAGGTGAAATGATGCAATTGACTGAGATAGCTGCTCAGTTTGCTGCCGCGGTTGGACCAGACACAGCTTCGAACACCGAATTATTAACTACATTAATTGAAGACTTGAACGTAAGAGGTGCTACGGCATTTATACATTTGGTTCAAGCATCAGACGAATTTACAGAGGCAGTTGAAGACACAAAAAATGCAACTGGAGCATTAGATGAGATGGTTAGAATACAGAATCAATCTCTCTCAGCTCAGGTACAAATTTTAAAAACTAACATATTTTCTATTTTTGCTTTTCGTGATGCGGCATATGAAGGAACAGAGTTCTTAAATGCTTTCCATGAATCCGTTGTTAATATGGTAGAGGGATTTAAAGGGTTAATTATAGAAGGAGAAGGAGCTAACCAGACATTGACTAACTTTGGTCAGGACATACAAGATTTTGCTACTTCTGCTATCGAAGATTTTGGTGCAATATTACCTAGATTGATTGATGGGTTGAAGAAATTAATGGAACTTCCTTTGGCTACCTATTTAGAATTAATTATGGTGCCTTTACAAGTTATAGCATCGATTATAGAGATATTACCAAAGTCTGTACTCAAGTTATATCTTATAATGAAAACATTAAGTATGTTAGGATTCGCTAAACCTATGATGGCTGCGGCTTCTGCCTTGTGGAGTTATACTGGTGCAGCAGCAGCTGCTACCGCAGCTACTACGGGTTTATTGGCTCGTATGGGCTTATCATCTGGAGGGGCTGCATTAACTGCTGCTCTTGCATCTGGAGGGGCTGGTGGTAGAGCACTATCACTTAAACAAATTGCAGCTGGATTTGGTGGTAAGGCAGCTAAAAAACAATTAGCTTTACAAGGAGGAAAGGCTGCTTTGGGTGTTGGGGCTAGATATGCTTTAGGTGCAACTGGAATAGGATTAGCAGCAATGCTTGGATACTATGGATATAAGCACATAACTAAGAAAGCAACTGGTGGTTACCTACAAGGAATGGCTTCTGGAGGAATGCCTCGTGGTGGTTCACCTTACTTAGTAGGAGAACAAGGACCTGAGCTATTTATACCTGAAGTTGGAGGACAACTTTTAAATAATGGCGCAACCCAGAATAGTATAGGTAATGGCATGAGTATGAGAGACGTAACTATTGGAATAGATTCCTTTGGAGGTATTGTATGATAGATGTACCTCGAAACCATTTTTATAAAAAAGTAAATATTACCGATACAGTACAAATAAAAAATGAATTTAAGGACTTACCTAACGGCGCTTCCCAAGACATTATTTTTTCTAATATATCAAATCTTAATCAAATTTTATTGACTGGAAATATACCTGCTTTACCAGCTTATGGTGATTCTACTGTTGTAGGAGGATACCTGCAAGTATATGGCTCAGATATAAATACTAAAAATACTAGAGATGGTGCAAATTTTAATATATATGCTGTAGCTCCTGACGTTATAGTAGATGAAGGTGGTTTATCTTTGGCTCATGAAAGTGGCTCTACTGCTAAACCAGAAGTAGGTCATCAAGTTGCAGTTTATACTTCTGTACCAACAGGTTCTATATATAAATTTGAAAACTTTGAGTCAGCTAGTTTTACCCCCGAATCCATACAGAGAATGGGTGGAGGAAATGTATTAACAATGAGTGAACCATATGTAAGACTTGATGAGTTTGCAAATTTTTATAACGCTAGGGAAGGTACAGACTATAGTTGGACTTCTGTTTTCATGAAAAAGTTTGAAAGATATACTAAAAAAGTTGGTTTCAATGAAGATGTAGTAATGACTGGTCCGGGGTCTAGAGCCCCTCCCGCAGGTACTGCTGATACACAGTTAAAAATTAGTTACATTAACGGTAATAAAGCTAGAGTTAAAATGAACAATACTGGTGGAGCTTGGGGAAAATCTTTCACATTAAAATTCGATACCTCGGAAATACAGCACATATTAAGATATAGAATCATCGAAAGTACACCGGGTTCAATACTAACACCCGCACCTGCTACTAAACATACAACTATATTTGATAGTATTGTTTCTGCTAAGCAAGGTCCGGGACCTTTTGATTCTTCTGACACCAATCCAATGACTATGTCAAACATAGAGTTATCAACGGAAAATACCATAGATGGTGGTCAGGCTTTACGTTTTTACCACAATTGGGGATATTCTGTGGCGAACCCTGAAATACAAGGTACGCTTGGAAATCCTAAAAATTTAAATCCACAGGTTTCATATGCTTCAATATATGATTTACCTTTACCCCCTTCTCCGTTTGATATAGGACGTTCAACCTTTTCGTCAGAAGATACAACCCCAGTATACGGAAACCATAGAGCAGTTTGTCCAGAGATACAAATGGCTATGAACATAACTAAATTAGCTCCTAATGTTCAAGTTAATATTTCAGGATGTGCAGCTCTTTTAAACCCCTACTCATATTACAATCAAGATACTACTTCGTTAGTAAAAGCCCACTGTAGTAAGGAAGCTTATACTTTTTTAAGAAGTGTTGTTATTACTTTTTCTAATTATAAACCAAAAGCTAGTCATACAACTGTAGATAAATTTATAGACTATGGTTTACAAAGATTTTATAGTGACGAGACCACAGACCATATTGTTGGTGGTATAGTGTTTTATGCTGAAGACATCGGAGGAAATCAATTTCAATCAATAGCTAAGGATAATGAATATTATGCAATGCCCATACCAGTTACTAAAGTGGCTCAGTGTGTGTCTGGAAGCTCAGAAATAAGTCAAACTATATTAGCTGAGGGAGGGATAGCTAAACTGAGAGGTAACACTACTGTTACAACCCCAGCAACTGCCCAATTAGCAGATGTAGATATATTGACATGGGGTGCTAATAATCCGGGTACTAGTTCTATAACTCGAACGGGGGCTACTCCTCAGTTTGTTAATATACCTGCTAATTCTTGGTTTAATATGCGTATGTTTATGAATGCTGATTTTTACAATAATACTGGTTCTGCCCTTTTGAATCCTTATTCTGGAAGTTTAAAGTATTTGACAGCCTCTGAAAGAGGTAGTTGTATGAGAGTGTATTTTGATGTAGAGGGGGAAAATGAGACAAGTGATAATCCTACAGATAATATTCCATGCTTAGATATACCTTTCCCAGCAGCTGGAGATTCAAGCACTGCTTCATATAAATGGACAGCAACCCCTGCAAACTTCCCTCAGCATATGACTATATGGGTGCAGAATTATCCTTGGGTCTCAGACCAAGCTAATGCAGCTGTTGCAGAAAATTTATTCCATTATGCTGATAGTGATATAGTACCGGATGGTGCTTCAAAGGAAGTTGAAGTATTTATAGACAATATAAAAGTTTTAAATTTTGGTCCTCAAACTACCAATAATACTGCTGATGCTTATGCGGGAAGGGTGTCTCTTAAATCTGGTGATTACTATTCTCCTTTAGGCACTATGATTAATAATAATACATATCGTTCTTCGTGGGTTAATTCGAAAACCACCCTTACACCACGGTCTGGTAGTAACAATATAGGAGACAATCCTACTTACCAAGGTGCTTCTTATTATAATTATAATCACGGACAAGCCATATTGATTGGATTTGATAACAAAAGTGATTTACCAATATCGAGTAATTACAGTACAGATGCGATGGGATATCTTCTTTTTAACGATTTTCGAACCACTGACTATTCAACTCTAAAAGGGAGTATGAGTACCTCTGGTTATTCTACTAACACATTCTTTAAAAATAGATTATTTAATGACCCCTCAGATGCTTCTAAATCTGGTGGTATATTTAGTCAAGAGCAAGTACTTACACAAAATTCATCAACAACTAAAAAAATACACTTAGGAAACCAATTAGATGCTACTACTGACATGGATACTGCAAGTACGGGGGCTCAGTATTATGATTATGTTTCAGGTTCTTTGTACAAAATAGACCCAACAACAACAGGTGGTACTGATGACGCTTTTAGTTTAGGTTCTCAGACTAATAACTTTATGTCTACAAACGCATTCAGAGAAAAGGGTTTTGTTAGGGTTAGTGTTAGTGGTGCTACTTATACTAATTGGATAAAGAGAGAACACCTTTTAGCTAGTACTAAAGTAACGGCTTTGGGTGTAACTACTGTAGAAAGTACCGATACGGACGGTGGTACAGCAACTGCTACAACGATGAACAATAATGCAATAAGAGTACAAGACCCTAGTTTGTTTAACTTTACTAATGAAAATGAAACTTACGTTATATATTTGATGAATGCCGCTCCGGGAAATTGGGGTGGTAGTTCGGCTACAATGAGAACTGGTCTGAAATTAGACAAATTTTTACCAGATGATACTGGTTTGATTACTTTTTCCGAACAAGTTGTATTTGCTGACGATGGTGCTACTAGATTGGTGTCACAGGCAAATTTACCTAGACTCTGGGTAGGTCCTGAGAAATATTGGCTTACTATGTTACTAGATACTCCTCCCACACTAACACCTCGGAGTTACGAAAACGTATGTACTATTAATGAAACTCCTAGCACAGGTTCACTTGCTGCTCAACTAGGTGCTACTTTTAATGAGTGGGAATATAATTATACTACTGCTGGACAAGCTAGTCTAACATCTGCATTGTATAATAAGATTTGGACACCTGACCTTGGAGTTGGTTCTAGCATGGTTATTAGTGACCAAGATTTTGGTTATGGAGTTTATGATGAAGAAACCGAAGATGGAGGGCAGGTTTCACAGTCTCAACTACTTTACACTCGTTTTAATTATTTTGATATAAATGAATATCTTAAACAGAAAATACCAGATGCATCAGAGGCTACACCTATACCTCTAATGATGTCAATGATTGGTGACTCTACTGTGCAGTCTTTTACTATCAAAGGAGCTTCTAGTTCTGAAGGAAGTGTAGATGACACTGCTTATAGACCTTATGTTTATGTTAAGTACCAAGATATGCCTCCTATTATATCTAATTTGTCAGTATCACCTACGTATGATGTATTAAGTGGTGAAACAAATCTTTATGATTTGACTACTGAAAATTTAAACTCTCTTACCTTTACATGGGAAGAAGAAAACGCAGACGACATATGGTATCGCATGTTGATGGTAGACAATAAACCAATAAAAAATAAATATGCTAATGCAATTATGTGGTTACCATTAAACGAAAAACCTCTTACACCTGTAACTGTTCCTACCATTTCAGTTTATAATCCTACTAATGAAAACACCAGTTCTTATGCAGCAAGTGGAACTTGTACTGTAGGTGACCGCGTTAGGAGTGTTCTTGAAGGCCAAGCTGGATATGCAGTTAAAGTTAACACTAGTGGTACTACTTCTAGTGGTAAAGTAATAGTGGAAGATGCTACAAATGCTGCTTTAGAAGATTTAACTGAGTTTACTCTAGTTGTTCATTGGACTCCTGCTCTTGATGATTTAAATAATGAAAGGTTTATAATTACACAAGCCGGTAATTACAATGTGGCTGGTAATTTTATAATGTCTAAAAACACCAATAATCAAATTGTAATAACAATGGGTACAGGTATAGCTCTAACTGGTACCTCTAGTTTAGAGTGTGATGGTAGTGTCCCTACTAATATTATAATGACCTTTAATACTGGAAGTGCTATGGCAGCCAAAGCTAAACTATATATAAATGGTGCTTTAGAAGATACTTCTACCGGAACTACTGGTGTTACTGGTGATAACGATTTTACTATTGGGGCAAGACATGACTCAAGTAAGCAGGGAACAAGAGGTACCTTTGAAGAAATAATACTATATAATAAAGAGTATGAAGTAATAGATGAAGGTGACGAATATATATTTAATACTAGTAATATATTAGATGGAAATGTAACTGGTGGTGTAATGGATAGTTTGTACACTCATAATGCTCGTTTGTTTGCTATGGATTATCATAACTTTAGAGGTTACTCTAGTAAAGAAGTTGCTATGTCGTCTACATTATCATGGAGGGCAACCACATTATGAGCTTAGTTTGGTCAAATGCAGGTGGTTCTCAAGTTAATATAGAACAAACAGCTACATTGACATTTCAAGATAATGACGTTAGGGCAGTATACGTTGATTGGGACGATGGTGAAAGTAACAAAAAGACTGAATCTAATTATCAATGGTTTCAAACTACAGAACCTTTACTCTCAACAACACTTACCCACACATATAACAAAGCTGGTCAATTTTCGCCAGTAATACAAGTAATAAATTCTAAAGGTATTGCCTCTAGATATTATAGTCGGCTTGCTTCTGAGCCAGATTTAAAACCCCACACACAACAAGCTGATATCAATAGCCTTATTATAAAGGATGACACACCTACAGCTATTATGAGGGTAGAAAATACCACCGTGTCGTCTGGTATAGATAATTCCATTATGGAAATTGAAGGTCCTAAAAAACTTTATTTAGCCATTGCTCCTACTATTACCTATACGGAATTACAAACCGTATCTTCAGTTACTGTCGATATTGAAGCAGTTATACACCGAAATAAATTTGATGCACGTAATGGTAATGAAGCAGAGTTGTCTTTGGGTACTGATGTATCACAAGAAATATTTTCAGTTCCTATTAATTTAACTTCTCTGAGTGGAAGTGTATATGATTTTATGACTACCTTAGAAGCAGAACAAAATGGTGCTTTTTCAAAGGTATTATCTATGACATTTAAAAACCCTAAACCAACAGGATTAGCTAGAGATTATAACAATAATGATATATATAATAGATTAAAAATATTTCTGGTAACTAAGGCTCTTGACGGAAAATATTATCCAGTAAGCTATGTTAGTGCTGGAAGTCCTATAAAAAAGGTAGATGATTCTTCTCGTAAATTAACTTTAGATATGTCACAGAGTAGAGCTGCTGCTTCTAATATTTTAATTTCAGGAGCTAGTGCTTATCGATATGACAACGGTAAAGGTTGGTTTAATCCGGTTAAACAATGGGCTCTCAGTACAAATATACTTGGAACTAATACAGCTCAATCTAATTCTCAGAAAGATGTACACTATACATATCTTACAAACACATATGGAATTAACGCTAATGCTACAAATATTATTTTTGGAGCTGGAGCTACATATACTTGGTTTACTAGTGGAACCGCTAATGGAAATATTAGGCAAGACTTAATTGCCTTAGATGATTACGGACGTATATATGACCAATATCATAATGTTAGAAATTCTGTGTTGGCAGCAGCTCAGACTTCGCCGTCGTATGCTGGCTCTGGAAGTAGTATAATTACTAATCAACCTGAGGTACTACTAGTCCGCCCTACCCCTGATTGGTCTGCGCCGCCGACTCCAACTGAGACAAGTGTAGCTACATATACTGATGCTATGAAAAAAAATGGTTCGAGTGAATCTTTTATGTTAACTGGAGTTAATACTACATCAATGAGAGATGTAACTAATAACCTTGTCACACAACAAGAGAAAGAATTTATACTTCTGGCTTTTGATTCTGCTACTAATAATGTATTCTTTAATGTAACAAATTATGCTAATTCACTAATGCATAGTATAAATGGTTTTACCAATGAGAGTGGGTTAAAGGTATCTGGTGTTGAATATCTACACATAGACAACCCTAATACTAAAACACAAAACGCATATTGGAAACCTGTTGAATTTAAAAACACTACTAACATTCGAAGAGAAGTAAGAAATACAAGTGATAAAGATTATAAAAATTTACATACTTCCTTTGCTAAATCTGGTTATATCTCTTTTGATATGCCTGTCGATTGGTCTTCTGCTAGTCTTCAACAACTATGTGGTGGTGTGTATAATACTGCTTCCGGTAATTACGCTGCATGTACTGCTGCTGGTAACGATGACATAAACATAACAACTACTGCCACTGTCAGTGTAGCTGGTGGTTCAGATGGATATGGTGATAAAAAGGTTTTGACTTTAAACTCTACATCTAAGACTGCTATGGAAGCTTTAACTGAAGATGATGTAGGTAGATTTAAATATGTTTTTATACAGAAAGACGATACTACTGCATCTGGTTCTGCCTTTTGGATAGCTAGTGGTGCTTCTAATGGTTATGTAGCATCTACTGGTAAAATGACAATACAATTAGGAACTACCGGCTCTACTCCTTCTTTTAACAATAATTATAAAATACCCTCTAATAATATTATAATGGGTATCGTTAGAAGAATAAACGTATATGATGTTATAAATGGTGCGTCAAAAGTATTTAACGCTGGTGGTGTAGTGGCTAACACAAACACTTGTCAATTGATTACTGTAGGTGGTCAAGATTATAACGCAGGAACTTCTTGGTTTAAAAATAAATACAATGTGGCTCATGACACTTGGACAGGAAGTACGTTAGCAACTAATTCTAAATATTTATTGAAGATAACACTAAGTGGAACAACAGGTGCTGGTAGTGTAAATAGCCCTGCACCAGAAATATGGAATGTATTTGATGGAAATCAAGGATATAGTACTACAGTGAAAGAAATAGATGATAGTGCATATAATCTAAACTCATTAGCTATTACAAGTGATGTTTCTGTAAAAAGAAGCGGAGTATATTATCAAGCCATTACACGAAAAGGTAAGACTTTTATAACTAAAACGGGCCTAGGTTTAGAAAATATAGGATTTAGTAGTGTTGCGTTAGGAGATGAAAATAGCACAGCTGCATTTGCGGACCATGGTCCTTCTAGCCTTTATGGACATTTACATACTATAAGAAAAATAGAAGCTGACGCTGTTCCGGTTTATTGGGATGAAATACAAAAGGATGGCACCTATGTTAGGTTCTGGGGAATGGTTAATAGTGTTAGTGACACACGTAGTACTGGTGGTCCAAGAGCTGTAACCAAATATACTTTTAACATGATAGTAAAACACATAGCTTTACTTAAAAATGATGGCTTCTTGATGACAGATATTTTCCCTCTAGGAGGAATTGAAGATGACCGTTCTTATTCCTGATATTAAAATTGAAGGGATTTCTGTTCCTTTTTTTAAAGGAGCCTATACTAGCACGGGTGGTTTGACTGCGGCAGTTTTACAATTTACATTACCTTTATCTTATGCTGGTCATAAAAATCTATGGAATAAGGAGGTTACCTTTTTCCTTAATGAGTTTGAATCGACTCCTGTTTTTAGGGGTTATATAAAAAGAGTCAAACAAGATTTTAATAAAATAGATATAATAGCTCAGGATGTTATGGGTTATATGGTAATGGGTGGTAATGAGTCTTTAGCTAAAATTGCTCTTACTGAGACTGATAATCTAGATGGTTTAACTGTAGGTAATGCTATAAAAAAAGCTATTAAAATGGCAAATTTAGACACTAAAATTGGTACTGATTTTATAGGCGATACTACGCCCTCTGTTAGCTCTAGTAGACCTCCCATAAGGGGTTCGTTGAGCGTATTAGATATAATAAAGCAGTTGATAGGTAGAGCTGTGGATAATAGTGGTACCTTACCACGCCCTAATATAATTAAAGTTGTTGATGATGGTAATATATCTCAGTTAGTTATAGAATTAGAAAGTAATTTAGATGCAGAAAATGTTATTCATAATTATAATGAATATAGCAACATAGTTGATGTCAGACTAATTAACAGAAAGGTACCAACTATTGTTATTGTTAATGGTTTCAGTGGTGTTTCATCTACATTTACTCATGATAGTGCTATAGAAGGATATGATAGAAACTATTTAGAAATTACAAATGAGAATCTACAATCACCAGCTGAGTGTTTAGACTTTGCTCAAAAAATATTTAGGGCAAATTTACAAAATCAATATGAATATACTATATCTACATTTGAAGGGGCACATTTATCTGAGAATGATGTGATTAGAGTTGATACTGAGAATCCTAAATTTACTGGCTACTACAGAGTAAGGGGTAAGAAAATAGCTTTTTCTACAAATAGTTTTACAATAGGTATTAATATTAATAGAAAACCACCTACTCTAGCTGAATATATACAGATGCAAGATAACTAAATAGATTTACCCGGAGCCCTAGGGTTTCCTGTAATATTATCTGTTCTTCCATCGGTTGGAGTATAGTCACCTGCATTTGCTCCTCCACCAGATACTTCAGAACCACCGGGATTCATTGTCCTAGCAGACACAGTACCTTCGTGTTGCATTCCTGCAAACTCACCATCTCCTAATTTTACTACAGCTAATATTCTACCCTGTTCGTTAAGTCCAGCGTCTCGGCCCATTTTGCGACCATATCCTGTAATGTCTTTTTCAAATTCCATGTTTAGATTTCACACTTGTCACCAACACAAGCAAACTCAGACTTACCTTGTGTATTGTCTTGAGTCTCATATTCTGACAATTGCTTATAATCAATTATGGGCTGAGCCTTTATAAGCCTTTCGTAGGTTCTATGGTCAATTTCCTCATAAGGAGCTAATTCATACTTTCCACCAGAATATGGTAGAAAAGATACTCCGTTAATAATATCCCAGTTTTGATATACCCAATTACCTACCTCGAACCATTCATCATCTCTAACATACACAGTCATACTAGCATTATGTTCACACCAGTTGTGTTGTAAGTTTTTATAATGTTTTAATTGGTCTAATGCAGATACATCCTTTCTAGTTATACAACCTTCCGGAGATTTAACTGGGAATTCTAGCACCCATGTACTAGCATCCTTCTTAGTCTGTCCATTCTCTGGACTACATTTTATACCTGCATCTTTCATTAGATTAAACAACGGGTCACGAGCCGCTATCCTGTACCGGCGGATATAATATTGTGAATACCTTGGATGAACCCCAGACGCTGAATCTACAAGTTGTGAAACAGTACCTGATGGCTTAACACAAGTGGTTGCTGCTGGCATTTTAGTACCTAGTATACCTGATGCTTTGCGAGATATACGCAAAACACGGCTTTTAAGGGCCGCTAGTGCCTCCGATGTTAAAATGGAATGGTTATCCATCTGACCGGTTAAACTAACTCCTAGAAGCGCTTCTACGTCACAATTCTTTTTCCACTCTTTTCTAAGGTATGGAAAATTAGTGAAAGAACTTTGTATAATACCAAGCCAAGTTGCAGTCTCAACTTTGTCTAGTAGTTTATCAAGGTCATCATCTTCTCTTATAACTACTTCTGACAGGTTACAGAACTGCATATCTCTTAACATTATTTCACCACAAGGGTTTGTACCTTGTATAAGTGGAGCGTAACGACGTGCAGGGGCTTTAGCTTGAGCTGAGGATAAATTAAATATACCTCTCTCACCAGTTCCTGATTTGGCTAACGCACCCCATTCTATTAAGAAATCTGCTGCGGATGGTTTTTCTCTGTAGATGGCACTGTTGTTTGCCATTGCTCTCTTGATAGGGAAAGGCCATTCTTTAGCATGTCTCATGTCTTTATCGGTTAAATCGCTCAAAGATATCTGGGAACTACGTCTTACTCCACCTACTACTACTATCTCAGCTATCTGGTTACATATGTCATGAGCTTCTAGTGTAGTCATTTTTCTACCTTGAGCGTTGTGCATAGTCTCACGAA
>JAAHTG010002175.1_pt1 | contig 11599 bp, 4 predicted proteins | sample 6116081 | NCBI WGS metagenome assembly JAAHTG01 (sample SAMN13939989, study PRJNA603662) | sponge metagenome | isolation source: marine sponge | host: Mycale hentscheli | place: New Zealand | collected 2005
GAGATAGAGACTGGTACTTTGCACAAGCAGTAAACCATGCTAAACAATGGAACGGAGTTGATGAAGCAGAAAGTGTAAAGAATGCTACTCTTAGAACCATACCTGACGTACAGGCACATGCAAGCTTCTTTGCTAATATGCAGTTACCTGAACAACGTAATTTTAGACCTGTCTCGGGAGCTAGATCTAATACCAATATATCAATAGTAAGCGCAGGAGTTAATCCAGCAACATCTTAAACTTAATTCATGGAAGGACACGTTAATACATATGGCGGAATGAATAAAGACACTGCTTATGATACGATTAAGCAGAATATGTATATCGATGCCTTAGACATTAGAATTTCAACAGATAAAGGAGAATCTCAAGGAGCATTTACTAATATAAAAGGAAATGAATATTCTTTTACTATTCCTACATCAGGAACATTTAATGGAATACCTTGGGCAGTTGCTGATCCCGCAGGAGGGACTCCTGAAATTATTGGATACGGCACTATTAGAGATACTATTATTTTATTTGTCGCAGATGATGAAGGACAAAAAGGATGGATTTATAAAGTAACTTATGATCCAGCTACTCGTGAAGAAAATATGCCTGGTACAGCCCCTATATTATTATATTATAATGGTGCTTTGAATTTTAAAAAAGAGTGGCCCATAGAAGCACTAGGTCGTTATGAAAATGCATCTACCCAAAGAATTTATTGGACAGATTATAATAACATATTTAGAACTATAAATATTGCTGATCCTAGTTTAGACACATTTCCTGTAGAAAATATAGATATATTTCCTTCACTAGAATATACTCAACCTATATTACAATCAGTTGGAGGAGGAGGACAATTAAACTCAGGGATGTATCAAATAGCATACAGATTAATTACATCCGACGGAAAAGAAACTTTAGTTTCCCCTCCAAGTAATATGATTCATATAGTAACTGCTTCAGACTACGATTCTGTTCCAAAATATGTAGGAGAACCTGAGAAAGTAAATACAGGTAAAAGCATTGAAATAACAGTAGACACTACTAATTATGTAGGAGATTTTTTAAAAATACAATTCTTTGCACTTTATTATGAAAGTCCTACAGCTACTCCAGTAGCTACTTCTATAGAAATTTTCTCAATCACAGGTAATTCTATTACTTTATTATATACAGGAGCAGAGTCTACTATATTCGATATAGAGTTATTTACATTTACTTCTAAGAACTTTGCATTTAAAACTTTTAAAACAGTTACTCAAAAAGATAACTATTTAGTAGGAGCAAATATAAAGTCTTCTACTATTGATGTACAAGATTTATTAGAATCTGGAGATACTTTTACAGGATTAACAAGAAGATATAATAATGATGCGACCCCAGTTCCTCCTTTTACTCCAATAGGAAACCCTACAAATGATTTAGATAATGCTTTTAATACTGAATTTAATAAAGATAAACACTGGGACAAAACTTGGCAATCAGCAACTAAACAATAAAAATATAAGTCCAACGGAACTACATTAGGAGGAGAAGGCCCTAACATTTCTTATGAATTTCATTTAGAAAGAATGACTGTTGATGCAGAAACTCAACCAGGTTTCCATAATATAGGAGGAAATGTTAAATATACAGGAATAGATAACCACGATTTAGACGATGGTTATGGAGAAAGACCTAATCCTAGTTTTGCAAATAATGCATCTCCTAATATTTCAGGATTATTAAAAGGATATAAAAGAGGAGAGACTTATAGATTTGGTATTATATTCTACACATTAAAAGGAGAAGCTACTTACGTAGAATATATAGGAGATATTAAGTTTCCAGATATATCAGAAAGAGACGGAGCTAATAATAGAAGTAACAGTCCTTATTTTCCATTAAGTACAATGGGTACAGAATTACCTGTATCTTTTGGAAATATAGCAGTAGGATTTAATCTTGGAATTAAATTTACTTTAGACTTTACTAGTTGTCCTAATTTATTAAATAAAATAGAAAGCTATCAAATAGTAAGACTTCCAAGAGCAGATATAGATAAACGTAGATTGTGTCAAGGAATTATTAATCCATTAGCTCATTTTAGAATTGTAGATAATCCTGTTAATCCCACGCCAGAAGGTTATGATTTTAGAATCGATGCTTCTGAAAATGTAGTACATCAAAATAACTATGTTTTAGGTTTAGACCCTAGTAGTACTTTTGCAGGAGGAGGAACAATTAATCTTTTAGAGTTCGATTCTTTTCAATATTTTTTAGATGAGCAAAACAGTAACTGTGATGTTAGTGGAATCCCAGGAACTAATAGACAAGCAGGAACAACTAGAGCACAACATGTTTCTTTTTATTCTCCTGAAATATCTTATGCTTCTGCTATAGGAACTAATATTACTGATATAACTACTAATTTAGGAAATAACCCTTGTTTATTAATGACAGGATATTATTCTTTTGAAGCTAATACTGCTAATCCGCCTCCTTATGATTATATAGAAGGAAGGACAGCTACTTCAGGAGTAGGCCCTGCAGATGCTTTAGGTCCTAGAGTAACTCAATTATCAGATGTAAAGCAAAAACTTTTAAGAACTTTACCAGTAACTTTTAATAGTATTGAAAATATTAAAAAGTTAAATAACTCTTCATACTTTGATATGAGAGATAGTACTAATGTTTTTTTAGATACTAAAAATGCTTCTTGGGGGACACCTTCTAATCCAAATTTTATTTCCGCTGCTTCAGGTCCCAGTATGACTAATGACCCTAGTTATATGAGAAATTATTATGCATTTCCTGGAGGAGTTAATGTAAACGATACTTTAAATCATCCTGATACAAGTGATTCAGTAATTGCTAGAGCAGGAAGTAATATATCAGGATTAACTAAAGAATTTTTTAACGATCCTTTAAATCCTTCTACTACATATCCTACTCCTGGAACAGATAGATCTAGAGTAGATTTCTTTCATATATTCGGAAATACTTTTTTACCTGATATCCCTAATAATGCTAGAATTAATCTTTTAGATAAAGACGGCAACACAGGAGTAATAAGTAGAAATAGAGGACTTCCTATGGGAGATATAGTTATTCCTAAAAATGAAGTATATGGAGGAACTACTAGAGATGCTTTAGAATCAAATAATTTTATTCCAGCTTCTCCAGTTATAGATAAAACAGAATTAAATCCAATAGTATTTGGAGGAGATATTTATATAACAATGTCTCATATTCAAAAAGGAATGACAGAATTTAATTCAGATTTTTATGATAATGGAGCAAGTAGAGATTACGATAGTCCTTTTACAAATACACTCTTACTAGTTACAGAAAGTACTATTAATACTAATCTTAGTCATGGATCAAATACTACAACAGGTGTAAAATTTACTTGGAACAGTGAACAAAGTCCTTACTTTAGACAAGAAGATAATAATGATTTAAGTAATTATGCTAAGAAAAATCCAGGAGAAGATTACTTTAGATTTTATGCTTATAATAATGTTTTTTCTAAAGAAAATAAAGAAGTATTATTTTTTGTAAAACCTGATAGTTTACTAGATCTTTCACTAACAAATGATGTAAGGTCTTTTTTATCTGCTGTTAAAGTAAATGGAGAAAATATAGATTCTTGGACAAAGTTTGGAATCAATGATTATTACGATGTAGATGATCACGGTTCTATAAATAAAATATTAAATTTTAAAGACGACGTTTACTTTATTCAAGATAAAGGTATAGGTAATTATTCTATTAATAGAGAAGCAGTTACCACAACAGATGATGGTGTTCCTACAGAATTAGGAACAGCTAAAGGTTGGGGTAAGCACAGATATCTTTCTAAAGAAGTCGGTTCTATGCACCAATGGGCAGTGGCAGCAACTAATAATGCAGTTTATTTCTTTGATGCTATTCATAGAAAAATTTATCAATTGGGACAAAGTAAAACAGGATTACAAACTAGTCCTTTATCAGAATTAAAAGGAATGCATTCTTATTTGCAATTTTTAGGAGATGATGTGTTTACTAGAAAAGAAAATGGAGGAGACAATCCTATTTTATTAAAAGGAGCTCATATAGGAATAGATCAAATTAATAATGAAGTATTATTTACTTTTTTATCTACAGTAGGTAGAGGAGAAAGTAATAGTATTGTCTTTGATGAGGTAGCAAATGAATTTGCTTCTAGATTATCTATTAATCCTAAAATATGGATTAATAATGGAGACACCCTGATTACCTCTAATACTTTTGATGGAGCTCCTACTAACTTAACAAATGAAGTATTCATTCATAATATAGGTAATTGGGGAGAATTTTATCGTACTCAAACAGAGTGTAAACTTACATTGGTTATCAATCCTAAAGCAGATGTAAATAAAGTTCTTAGGTTTTTAGAATTTAATAGTATAGTACGTGGAGATGATAAAGTAATTAACAGAACACAAACTATTACAGCTTTTGAAATTACTACAGAATACCAAAATTCTGGTAAAATTCCTTATTCAGCAGGAAGAATAAAAAGAAGATTTGATAAATGGAGAATTAAACTTCCTAGAGACACTACAACAAATGGACGTTTTAGATCTACACATTTTTTATTAACTTTATATTTCGACAATACTACTAATAACGAATTAATTATGAATAGATTAATTTCTTATTATAACCCACAAATATTTTAATGAAAAAAAAGTATCCATACCGTAGTTATAATAAAGGGGGATCAATGGCTCCTATTATTCCCACTTATTATAAATCTAAAGGAACTCCTATTTACAGAGATACTACTAGTTTATCTTTTGAAGGAGGAGGACCTGTAGAAATTGGATGTCCCCCAGGAATGATTTTTCAAAATGGAAAATGTATTCCAAATCTAACTTCTTTAGTTAATACGTCGGGTCCCATAGCAGAAACTTCAGAACCAGATACTACTGCAATGAGTGGTATGATGAAAGCTAGGTTAGCTTATGCAAATGAATTCGGAAATCCTGCTGCTAAAAGAATGATTGCTCCCACTGATAAGCCTTATAATTTTAAAGACGGTAATGTAGGAACTCATTATATGGGAAGTTATGATAATTACGCTATTCCTAATATACAAGATGTTCCCCCTTTAGAATTTACAGGACCGCGTATGGACGAAGCAATTAAATTTGATAGTCCAGAAGATGCTGATTATTTTGCAAAAAATTATAAAGAAGTATCTCCTGCTTTTAATGAGCCTCCTGAAAAACCTACTGTAGAACCTAAAGTTGAAGAAGATCCTAATCTTGCTTACGAATATTTTAAAAATAATAATCAGCCTGTAGATAAATTTGGAAGACCTAATTTAAATTATACAGGACCTACTTCTTTAGCCAGACAAAAAGGAATAAGTAATCTTATAGATAAAGATATAGCAAGAAAAGAAAAAGAAGATGCTGCAAATTTAGAAGCTAATACAACAATTGTTACTGAACATGATGATAAATTTGATTATAAAAGAGTTTTTAATAAAGACGGTACAACTAGTTATTATTCTAAAGATAAGACTATAAAGGATTCAGATTGGAAAGAAGAAACAGAAAACTCTTTAAATTTAAAACCAATTAAAGCTAAAGTTTTTAATACAGATACTGATGAGTGGTATGGAACTCAACAGCAAAAAGATTGGGATCAAAAACAGTATGAAAAAAAATTACAAAGTGAAGGAACTTGGTTTGGTCCTGTAGATAAAACTAAAAGAGAAGAATTAATAAAATCTTGGTATGATCCTGAAAATACAGGAGCAGATTTTATAGGTTCAGGAGAAGCTCCTAATGTAATTTTGACTTGGGCACAAGACAGAGATCTTTTAAGTAAATATTATAAACATTTTATTAGAAATCATGGAGAAGAAAATGAAAATAATCAGCTATATAAACAATTATTAAGTGGTAAATGGGGATATAATCCTAGTACAGGAGTAATGTATAGATTAGGAGCAATGGGAGAGGCTGGTAAATCTAGAGTAGTAGATACTTCACAAGATTCCTCAGTTCAAGATATATTTGGATATTTTGATGATCCTGAATATTATGAAAAAAAAGAAAAAGCAATAGATGCACCTTTTCGTAATTATATGAAAGGACGAAAAAAAGTTCATATTGCAGAAGAAGATGGTTGGCGCCCTCATATAAAAGTTCCTACACCTGTTTTTCATTCTGATTTAAGAAAAAATAGATACGGACTTACACTTAACAATGAACAAAATGTATTAAATAGAGGAGAAGTTGATTTATATGATTATGCAGGTCAAGACATTTATTTAACAGACGAAGAGTATAAGCAATATCATGATGCTATGATACTGCATAATAATCAGTATGTATGGAATAGTGGTATAATGTATCTTCCTGGACTAATTGCTACAGCTGGGTGGGGAGCCGCAGGTTTAATGGCAGCTACAGGAGAAGCCACTCTTGCAGGAGCTATAGGACAAAGTGCTATACCTCAAATAGCTAGAACAGTAGCCTTGGGTCATGGAATAAGCAGCGTAATGAACTCTGAATCTGATTTACGAAAAAGTTGGTCTAATCTTGTAGATAATCCAAATTCTACAAATATTACAGATGCTATAGGAGAAACATTGTTAACAGGAGCAGAAATTTATTCAGGAGGACCTCTTATACAGAGTATTAAAAATAGTAAAAATATGGCAATAATAGGAAAAGCTTTTACTTCGCCTATTCCTGGTCTTACTAAATATACGATTTCTCCCACTTCTTTATCAAATTATATAACTCCTGCTAACTTCGCTGCTTTAGGTTTTGCAAATTATGGTATGAATAATTTTATAGATCAAAATTCTGATTTTAGAGTAAGTACTCGAAATTACAACAACACTTGGAACGATCCAAATGCTACAAATTCAGAAAAATTAAATGCCACTATAGGCAATTTCGGAGAAAACCTGTTGCAAGGACTTAATTTTTTTGGTGCTGGAGAATTTATAGCAAAAAAAAGTATTCAAGGATATAATAGTTTAGGAAAAACTCTTAAAGCAACTCCAGGCATTAGAAGCTTTAAAGACGCTTCAAAAAGTGTTCTTAAAGGAGAAACTTCTCTTGTCGATATGTTTAAAGGAAAAACTTATACATACACTACTAATAATGCTAATCAAATTAAACAGGTTCAAAAGAATTTTGACGAAGCTACTAAAGCTTTAGAGCATGCTGAAGCTAATCATACACAATATACCCAACAAGAAATAGAGCAATTAAGAAAGAATGTTGAAAATGTAACTACTCAAGGAAAATTCTTATTACAGCAAACAGGAAAAGAAACAGCATATGGTTCTAAATTTGGTTATAATCAATTCATGACTGAATTTGAAGCAAAGCAAGCTCATATAAAATCATTACAAGATCAATTATTTTCTGGGAAAATAAAACCATCTGATTTAACAACTTCACAATTAACTTCTATCAGACAAAGTATAACTGAACCAGGAACTGAATTAACTAATTTTAGTCGAAATATAGATAAAAGTGCATATAATTATACAGGTTCTCAAGAACTTCTTGAAAAACAATTAAATTATTTAGCAGGAAGACAAAGTGATTATTTTTTACAAGGTATGTACAAAAATAATCCTTCTCTTCAAAAAATAATGGGAGATGCTCCTGTAAATCCTAATGAATATATTAATATATATAATAGAAATCCGCTTATTCAAAACTATAAAAACCAAAGTTTTTTAAATCAACAGACAAGTATTTTAAAAAGAAATATACAAGCAGAAGTTAGACTAGCGCAAAAGTTAGAAAATACTCTTAATCGACAAGTTAAAAATATTAAAGACGGCGCTAAACAGGTAAAAAATGTAGTTAAAACAGCAGGTTCAAGCAGTGATCAATAAAAATTAAAATTATGGAAAATACAGAAGATTATTTAGATCTATTATTCCAACAGTCAGAAGATCCTAAGCCTACTGGAAACAAGGTTACAAGAGAAGAAATGATAGCGCTTCTAGAAGCTAATATGGAAAAATATGGAATAACTAATCCATATATGAAAAATGCTATGATGGGCATTATTTTATCAGAAGGCGGTTTTAAAGGAGTTGGTGAAGATCTGTATTATACTAGTCCAGGAAGACTTGCTGAAGTATGGAGTACATTTTCTACTTATAAAAATCCTAAAAGTGGTAAAATACAACGAGCTCCTAGAGGTCAAGGTAAAAAATATGCAAATGCATTAGCTAAGAGTGGTAAATATCTTAAAAACCCTGAAGGATTGGGAGATTTTATTTATGGAAATAGGATGGGTAACATTGAGCCAGGAGACGGGTATAAATATAGAGGAAGAGGATTAAATCAATTAACAGGTAAAAGTGCTTATAAAAATCTTGGAGATAAATTAGGAGTAGACTTAGTAAACAATCCAGATTTATTAATTCAAGATGCAAACTTACAAGCAGAAGTTGCTGTAAAATTTTTAGCTGATAGAATTAATATAACACTGCCTAGATTAGTTAAAAAGAATTCTAGGTATGCCAAAAAATTTCCTAATCTAGATTATAACAATTATACTAATCAAGAGGACGCTACTTATTTATTAACTAGTGCTAATATAGGTTTTGGTACTAGGGTAAAAGCTGAAGTTCTTAATAAAAGATTAGCGCAAGCTAAAAAATTTAATTACCATTTAAATGATAGACCCGTTGAAGAGTTAGTAGTAAAAAATAAAATAGCAGCTGAAGAAAATGAAGTTTCTATTAATGATGAAGAAATAAATTCTATTGTTCCTGCTAAAGAGGCAGAAGCCGTTGCTCCATTTGATCAATGGGATCAAGATATATCTACTTACAATACTGAAAATACAGAAAAAGTACAAGTACCTTTTGATCAAGAAGATGTAAAATATTCTTCTGATAATTATGAAAATACTGTTGCAGAATACAATAATAGTGCTGAGGGTTTTGACAGTTCTCCTGTCAATAACTTAGATGAAAATCAACAAAAAAGAAATAAACTATTTAATGCTGAAATACTTAAAGGATTAAAAATGCCTCAAATAAATAGAGGACAATCATTATTTGGTAGAGGAAGCTTATTTGGAGCAGATAAAAAGAAATATGGAGGGGCTATGTACCCTAGATACTATGATAATGGGGGCTCTTTTAATATAGATGGTACTAATTATACTCTTACAAATACGGCAGAACAAGGTGCAACGGATCCTATGAAATTTATGGTCGATGCAGAAACTGGTAACTTAAAAACATACAATTTTGATACAGGAAAATTTGAAGTAAGTGACACTGCTTTTAAAGGAGACACTACTGGCATGATGAGTCATATATCTGATATATATGATCAAGATGATCAAAGTTTTGAAGCAGCTGTTGCTAGAGCTAAAAAAGCAGATGATTTAGCAAAATGGTCTGCAGAAAGAACAAAAGGAGCTCAAGATCAAATAGCTAATAGATCTATTCGTAATTTAGGAAAAACTACGTGGGAACAAGGATCTCCTTTTAAAAATTTTTTAGATAGTATAGGAGGAGCAAGATGTATAACAGGATCTAGTTGTAATTTATCTCCTACTCCAGGAGATTCTAGCGAACCTAGTGTAGAAAATTTAGCCAGAGTTCCATATTATATAAAAGATAAAAAAGGAAATTGGGTTCCAAATAAATCTTATACAAAAGCGGGAAGGCAAAAAGTAGGAATAAGCCCTTCTGTAACAGAACAAAATGCATCTCCTAAAGGAGGAGTTCCTGGTGGACCTATTCCTGTTGTTACAGGAAATCAAAGTTTTGCTAGTCGATATAAGCATTTTGGTATGGAAATGCAAAAGCAAGGTGTGTTCCCTCAACCAGGAGATATTCAAGTGTTACATGGTTTTGAACAAAAAGAATGGATACCAAATGATTTTAGTAATATTCAAAGAGGAAATACAGATACAGGTTATTGGAGAAGAAAGAAAAACTCTGATGGCAGTCCTGTATACACTAATGGTATATTTGTATATGGTCTTCCTGGAAATAGTAATCATGCTCAAACTATAGGACCTTATTTAACTAAAGAAATATCAGACGATATAGCTCTTAAACAACGACAAAGAAATGCTTGGTATGGTGATTATACAGCAGATGATACTAAGCTTACAAGAACAGATAATCCTGGGGGAGGTCGTTATGATTTTGTAGGAAAAGTAGATCCAAACAAATCTACTAATAAAGGAACTGCTACTTTGAGGTATAAAGGTTCTGACCCAATGTTTCAGAAAATTGCTGAAGACGCTGCAATAAGAGAAATGGAAACTTTTGAAAATACTCCTATACAAAGACTTAATATTACAACTCCAAAATCATTAATTAATAATTATCTTCGATATAATGAACTTCCATCTGTTTTATTAGAAAGAGCAAGAAATTTTAAAAATAGACCCTATGCAACTGGAGGAACTTTAGAAAAACCTTGTCCTCCAGGAAAAATATTTTCTGTTGAATTAGATGCATGTGTTTCTTATAAAGAATGGGAACAAATAGCACAATCTATATCTACTGATTTTGATATGGATGCAGTTAAGAAAACAAATGAAAATTTTTATGATACTACAGAATGGTTTAAGCAGTATTACAACTCTCCTAAATATAAAGAGATGGTTAAAAGTTCTGTAGAAGCTTCTGGTGGTCCAGGAAATGTAGAAGAAAAAACACAAAACATAATTACAAGCAGAGATGCTCAATTAGAAACTATTCCTCCAATACAAATTCTTAAACCAAATAGTCCTTATAATTCTTTTAATAATGATCCTAATCCTCCTTTAGGATATTCTAATTCTAGAACTGGAAAAATTACTATGATAGATCATCCTAACTATCCTGGCGGATTTAGACAAGGAACAGTTGGCCATGAGATAAGTCATTCTACTGATAGGCCTGGTTATAGTTGGGGAGACACTACTAGACTTATGCCGCAATCTGATGTAGATTATATAGAATCTCGTAAACCTAAATATATAGGAGATACAAGAAAATATTGGAATAATAAACCTTTTTATGATTGGTTAAAAGAGAATAATATAGATGCTTTTAGAAAAACACAGAAAAAAACATTAGATTGGACAAATTATGTAGGAGAACCTACTGAGACTAGAGCTAGATTAAACGATATAAGAAAATTTGCTCAATCAAAAGGTATATATGATCCATTTACAGAAGAATTTGAGTACAAACATTATAAAGAATTGTTAAAACAAAAAAAGACTAGTATAAAAGGTTTACTAGAACTTCAAGACGCATTTGGAGATGATGAGATAATATGGATGTTTAACCATATATCTAAAAATGAAAATAATAATACTGTTGACAAAGAAGGTATAGCGTAAATAAAATTAAAAACCGTATCTTCATAAAAATTTTAAAGAATGAAAAAAGGAATTAATAACTCAAGATTTAGAGCACTGCCCTCAAGTGTTCAAAATAATATTTTATCTAACATGAAATATGGTGGAAAAAAATATGCAGCTGGAGGAGCTATGCCTATGGAACAACTTACTGAGTTTGATGAAGGAGGTCGACATGAAGAAAATGGTTTAGGAGGTATTCCACAAGGAATGAATCCTGAAGGGCAAA
>JAAHTG010002176.1_pt1 | contig 11599 bp, 11 predicted proteins | sample 6116081 | NCBI WGS metagenome assembly JAAHTG01 (sample SAMN13939989, study PRJNA603662) | sponge metagenome | isolation source: marine sponge | host: Mycale hentscheli | place: New Zealand | collected 2005
CGAATTTTAGGGGTAGGGCGTATCCCGATAGCTTCTGGAGAAAGAGTAAGACCAAGTAAAGGCAATGCTTTTGCAAGGCATCCTTCTGAGAAGGAAGAATCCTCTCGTCTTTAGGCAGAGGAGTTGTCAAACAATCACTATGAATAAAATAATTGAATATACGGCTTCGATGGTAACTAGTGATGGGATAAAACTCGCTGCTGATATTTATCGTCCTATTACGGAGAAAAAGTTACCCATCTTATTGATGCGTCAACCTTATGGAAAAGCGATCGCTTCTACGGTAGTATATGCTCATCCTCGTTGGTATGCTCGTCAAGGATACATCGTCGTTATCCAAGATGTGAGAGGCAGAGGAGATTCAGAGGGAGAATTTAGATTATTTGAAACAGAAATCCAAGACGGAAAAGAAACTCTTGATTGGGTAACCACTTTAGAAGGCAGTAACGGCGAAGTGGGAATGTATGGTTTTTCCTATCAAGGCATGACGCAACTATATTCAGCCATAACAAAACATCCTGCTTTAAAAACTATTTGTCCTTCCATGACAGCCTTTGATTTATATTCAGATTGGGCTTACGAAAATGGTGCTTTTTGTTATCAAATAAATTTGGCTTGGGCAATACAATTAGCAGCCGAAACTGCTCGTCTTAAAAAAGATTTACTTGCTTATAAATCACTTTATTTAGCTAGTCGTAATTTACCAATTAATGATATTCCCATTTCAGTAGAAGAAGCTTTAAGAAAATACTGTCCGAGTAATTTTTATTATCAATGGTTAAACCATTATGAAAATGATCATTATTGGCAAGAGTTATCTCCTCAAACTTATTTTCAAGATATAGATTTACCCATGCTTCATATAGGTGGTTGGTTTGATCCTTATTTACGAGGAACATTTAATTTATATCAAGAAATGGTAAAAAAAAGTCGATTTCAACAAAGTTTAATTGTTGGTGCTTGGGGGCATATCCCTTGGGGAAATACTTTGGGCGATCGCTTTTATACTCATAAAAATAATAATAATATTAATGAGTTACAAATAGCTTGGTTTGATAAATATTTAAAAAGAAAAGAAAATAATAATCTTCCTCAAAAAAATATTAGTTTATTTCAAATGGGTAGTAATAAATGGTTATCCTTAGATAAATTAAATACAGATAATCAAACGGTATTTTACTTAAAAAGTACAGGATTAGCGAATATTAGAGATGATGATGGTCAATTAATTGTTAATAATAATCAAAACAATAGTGAACAAGAAGATATTATAGTTCATGATTGGTGGCGATCACTTCCGAGTTTAGGTGGTCATGCTAGTATAACTTCAGGAAGTTTTGAACGTAGTCAATTAGATAATAGAACTGATATTATTACCTATACATCAGATTTTTTACAAGAAGAGTTAGATATTATTGGAGAAATAGAAATAGAACTTTATATTCAAGCTAACACAGAAATATTGAATTTATCAGCGATAATTTCTCAAGTATTTCCTAATGGAGAAGTATATAATTTTACTCAAGGATTTGCCCAGATTAAACAATTTAATTTAGAACAAGTAATTACAATAAAATTGCAGTCAACTTGTATGAAATTAGCCAAAAATACTGCTGTTCGTCTCAGTATAGGAATGTCTAATTTTCCTGCTTATTCTGATATAAATATTGCCGAAAAACTAGAGGCAAAACCAATAACTATTAGTATTTTTTCAGGACAAAAAATACCATCTAAAATTACATTTTAAAAAATCTGGCTAATATTTAGTCACTATAATGACGATCGCTTTTTTGTTGTAGGAATCGGAGCATCAGCAGGGAGATTGCAAGCCTTAGAAGAATTTTTGGAGAATGTTCCCCAAGACATCGGCGCAGCATTTGTGGTAATCTCTAAACCATTTGATGCTATCAATTTAGGTAAAAAAATCTGTTTATTACTTGATTGGGAAAGCACTGAGTATTAGGTAATATCCATTTGAGTAAACCTGTCATAAAAATCGACAATATCCCACAATAACAGCTGTAGATATTTTGTCGCTATTTTTATCAAGTCTTTTCTTTTTTCCATTTTCCCTTTTTGATTTTTGCTATATTATGTATCACATCCTTGTTGAATAATATTTACTTTCCAAATTAACTATGATAAAAACAATTACGGGTAAGACGATCGATTATGAATCATTATCAGAGCAACTCAATGATAGACTGAATAATGAAATATCTGTGAGTTCAGACTTTCAGATACATTGTTATCAACAAGACGATTGGTTAATTATTTTTCTCACTCCACAACCAACGGAGGTGATTGATGATTGTCTTACTCTAATCAAGGATATTATCAATGAAAATGAAATTATCAGTGATTTTATGATCGGGAATAATCAACAAGTGTATTTTGCTAATCAGGATGATTATCCGTCAGACATTATTAATCATCAGTCTGAAGAATCCTTGACCGTGGAAAAAAAATATTCCTCAGCTAATTTTTCCAGTGGTTTGATAATTTTTATTTTAAGTGTTTTATCGATCGCTTCGATCGGTATTTTTTATTTTATTTCTCGCCCTTGTACCATGGCAGGTAAATGCGAGTTGATGAGGGCAACAAATGCTTCGGTCTCCCAAACTTTAAAAAATAAATCTCAAGCAGACTTAACTAAACCCGAAATTGATCAATTAAAAACAGAATTAACTACAGCTATTCAAACTTTAAATCGTATCCCTCGTTGGTCCGACTATCATCAAGAAGCTCGTCAATTAATTACTCAATATCAAAATATAATGGGTGAATTAAATTATTTTTTAGAAGCTGATAAATTAGTTGAAAATGCTGATAATATGAGCAAAAAATTGCCCCTTTCAATTGATGAATGGAATCGAGTTAAAACTTTTTTAGAAAATGCGATCGAACAATTAAATTTAGTTTCCACCTCAGAATTTACATCAGAAAAACAAGAGCGAATTAACAATTATCAAAGTAGAATATCATTAATTAATACTAGAGTTGAAACTGAAAAAATAGGTAAAGATAAATTATTTGCCGCACAAGCAATTATTCAAGAAATAGAAAAAAATAAATTATCAGTTAATTCCGTACCTGAACTGGAAAAATTAGAAGAGCAATGGCAAACTGTTATAAAAGAAATAGAATCTATTCCCGTTGAAACCACTTCTGCCAAAAATAAGACTGATTTATTAAATAGTTATTTAAGCGAAATTATTAATATCCAAGGGAGATTGGTCGTCGAAAAAGAAGCAATTAATTTATTTAACTTAGCCCAAGAAAATATTAAATTAGCTAAAGAATCAGAAGATAAAAATCAATTAACACAAGCAATTACTTTTTGGCAAAAAGCCGTTGATTCTTTGGAAAAAATATCCCCAGATAGTTTTATTCCAGAAGATGTCATCACTTTACAAAATGATATTAAACAAAAAGTAGAAATAGCCAAAGTGTCTATGGCAGAAGCTCTTCAAGCTCAAAAAATTGAAGAAGAATTAAAAACTATTTGTTTAGCAACAGAAAACATCTGCAGTTATAAAGTTGATAAAAAAAAAATTGATATCTTTTTAACCCCAACTTATTTTCAAAAAATAGTCTCTCTATATAATCTCAGTAATACAGATAATAACGTAAATAAAAAACAGCAATTATTACAACATATCGAGCAAGTAGAAAATAACTATCAATACTTAACTAATAAATATAATTTACCTGTACAAATATATAACTATAATAACTTTTATATTTAATCATAAATTGTAAATTACGATGCTTTTAAGTATTTACCCTTAAATCTATAATGTTCGAGGTGATTAATTAGATGAAATATATGTTACTGAATCGAAGACAGAAGAAAATATGCAGACACTTTATAGATGTAGTAAAAAAATCTAATAATTGGCAAGCTTGTATTGTCTTAAGTTCTATTTTATTATTATTTTCTAGTTATGCTGTATATGCTCAAGATACTGCTAGTTCGATCGAGGTTGTTACAGGAGAATTAAAGGTCGGATTAGATACTTTATGGGTAGTAATAGCTTCTATATTAGTTATTGCGATGAATGCAGGTTTTGCCATGCTAGAAACAGGTTTTTGTCGTCGCAAAAATGCAGTAAATTTACTTTCCAAAAATGTAATTGTGTTTGCCATATCGACGATCGCATTTTGGGCATTAGGTTTCGGTTTAATGTTCGGTGATGGTAATAGCTTTATTGGTTCACCAAATTTTTTCCTCTCAGGTGCAGATAACAGTCCCATGGTTGCAGACGCATATCAAGGGGTTTATAATTCCTTGAATTGGGCGGGAGTACCTTTATCGGCAAAATTCTTATTTCAAGTCGCTTTCGCTGGTACAGCGGCAACAATTGTCTCTGGTGCGGTTGCCGAAAGAGTTAAATTTTTCGATTTTTTACTATTTAGTTTTTTTCTGGTTGCGATCGCATATCCCATCATTGGACATTGGGTATGGGGCGGAGGATGGCTACAACAAAGAGGTTTTCAAGACTTTGCAGGTTCAACAGTTGTTCACTCTGTCGGTGGTTGGTGTGCTTTGACAGGATCATTAATCTTAGGGCCAAGATTGGGCAAATATACCAAAGATGGAGGAGTATTACCCTTACAAGGACATAATCTCAGCTTAGCAACCTTAGGATGTTTTATTCTCTGGATTGGTTGGTTTGGTTTTAACCCCGGTTCAACTATGGCAGTAGGTGAAAATATTGCTTATATTGCCGTAACAACAAACCTAGCAGCGGCAGCAGGGGGTATTAGTGGAACTTTCGTCAGTTGGATTTTAGCAGGAAAGCCCGATTTATCTTTAAGTATTAACGGCATTCTATCGGGATTAGTGGCAATTACCGCAGGATGTTCTTTAGTTTCTTATTCTGGTGCAGTGACAATTGGTGCGATTGCAGGATTTTTAGCTGTGATAGCGGTTTATAGTTTGGATAATTTTAAAATAGATGATCCAGTCGGTGCAGTACCTGTACATTTAGTAAATGGTATTTGGGGAACAATCGCCGTCGGTTTATTCGCAGATGTAAATGTTACACAGGATGAAACTATTGTCGGATTATTTAGTAATGGAAACTTCAATTTATTAGGTATTCAAATTTTTGGTGTTGTTAGTATTGGTATAACAATGATTATATTAAGTACTATTTTTTGGAATGTTTTAAAGGCAATATTTGGTTTGAGAGTATCCGCCGATGATGAATATTTAGGTTTAGACATAGGTGAACATGGTATGGAAGCCTATTCGGGATTTTCAAGTTCCGATATTAAGAGAAATCAGTAATTTAAATGTATGGGTGCAAAGCCTTGCCATTCGTATTAACTTAAGGTACAAAGCTATTGCTATAGAAGGCCTTGCAATCTTAATGATACTGTTGGCATTTATTAAAATGAACTAAATACTTTAAGTCCAGTCTAATTCACTAAACGATATTTATTAGCCTTGAATTTTTATTCAAGGTGAATTCTGAAACTCAATTAAAAGAACTATTTGGGCTTAAGTTGACACCAGTGAAAGCTTACACCCTTGAACTTTGACTTTTTGTAATGACTTTTGTTTTTCACTAAATTTTCAATTCAGGAGTAACTTGATGATGATTACAATTATGTTCAGGTAAAATTCTATGAGGTAAGCCGTGAGCAATTAAATCAATAGGACAATTGTAGGTATCTTCAATCATTTGTGGAGTAATTTGTTTATCTTGATGATAATGTAACCGACGATTTAAACAAGCAATGGTTTTTACGTAGCTAGAAACAGCACTTAAATCGTGGGATATAATCAATATCGTCATATACTCATTTAATTCTTTGAGTAATTCATAAATATTATTTTGTATCTTCGTATCAACATTAGCCGTCGGTTCATCTAATAATAGAATACGAGGTTGACTGGCTAAAGCTCTTGCTATATAGACTCTCTGTCTTTCTCCTCCTGATAATTCTCCAATGGAACGCGATCGCAAGTGTGAAATTCCTACCTGTTTAAGGCAATGGCGAACTATTTTTTGATCTTGTTGATTGTAGCGTTGAAAAAGACGTTTTTTGGATAATCTACCCATCTTAACTATATCTTCTACTAAAATTGGAAAACGACGATCGAATTGGAAAATTTGAGGTACATAACCAATATATTTTCTCCCTTGATTAACAGGAAAATTCATAATTGAAATATCTCCTGACAAAGGTTTTATCAAACCTAACAATGTTTTTAATAAAGTCGTTTTTCCTCCACCATTGGGTCCAATGATACCGATAAAATCTAACTCTTTTACTTCTAAATTAATATTTTCTAAGGCATAATTATTACCGTAACTAACATAAATATTTTCCAAGTTAATTACTGGATTCATTTTGGAGTTCATCATTTAATAATTCTATTTCATTGACTGAGCTAATTTATCAGCGGTATCTAATAAATTTTGAGACCAATTTTCTGCCAAAGGATCAATTATAACTACCTTGGCATCTATTTCTTTGGCAAAACTTTCAACTGTTTTATTTCGAAACTGAGGTTGAGCAAAAACTACTGTGATTTTGTCAGATTTTGCTTCTTGAATTAAATTCACTAACTCAGAAGAAGTAACTTCTTGTCCTTCCAATTCTAATGGTATTTGCTTTAAATTATAGTCTTGAGCGAAATAACCCCATGAAGGATGATGAATTATAAAATTACGATTATTAACCGAAGCAAATTTAGCTTTTATTTGTTGATCTAGTTCTTCAATTTCTGCTAAAAAAACATCCAAATTTTGTTGATAAATAACTTGATTTTTAGGATCAAGTTTGACCAACCCTTGATAAATATTTTTAGCTTGAATTTTTGCTAACTTAGCAGATAACCAAATATGAGTATCAAGATTATTCTGTTCATCATTAGTTTTTTCGTGATCATGTCCATCTTCATGATGATGGTGTCCAATAATGGGAATTTTTTGAATACCCTCTCCAGAATTAATAAAAATAATCTCGGAATTAGCTGATTTTATTTGATCCAGCCATATTTGTTCAAAAGACACACCAATGTTGATATATGCAGAAGAATTTTTAAAATTAACTAACTGCTGAGGTAAGGGTTCATAAGTTTCAGGGGCAATACCCGGTTCTACCATCACATTGACGGTGACTAATTCACCTCCAATTTTTTCGACAAAATATTTTTGCGGTAAAATACTAACTGTGACATTGAGTTTTTCTTGTGCTTGGGAAGATTGAAGTTGATTATTTTGCTGATTATTATCAACATTAGGAACTACTATTTCTTTTTGATTACAACCGATGAGATTGACATTAATTAAAATTAATAATAGTTTGATAAAATGGCTATGGGCGATCGTCATCCTCACAAATCTGCTCAATATGTATAAACGATAAAGGACAATTATAACTAACTAATTAATACATCTGTATGTATATATGTTCATCTGAGCAGTGAATCATAGATGGAACTCAAAACTTGTATAAACATAGGGGCAATCCAATATTCTAACCTTTATCCTTTTTCCTTTGCTATAGATAGATTCAGAATCTAAAATTATATTTTTTCCGTCGGAATTAATTGAAAATATTTACTTTCTAATAAATATGCTCCTTGAGTAAAACGAATACTCCAATATCCTCCTGCATTAGCTTTGATAATTGTTCCTTGTTCTCCAATGGTTAACAAACTAGCAGGACGTAACATGGGCATGGGGTCTGCTGTTTTAAGATAAGGAGGTAATTGGGTGACCTGAATGCGATCGCCTATTTTTATTTTTAAATCTTCCATAATTATTAATTATCAATGATTCTATGGTGTTTGCCAGATACGCTCATGATAAGCACTAGGTTCAGCACAGGGATCAACATCATGGTTATGATTATGATTGTGACCATGGGAATGATGATCATGATGTTGATTATGATTATCACCACTCAAGGCATTGAGGCGGAATTTACACATTTCACAGTTCATTTTAACCTCTCCTAGATGAGTCTCAATTTCTCTTTCTCTAAGTAATTGAAACAGTTCAGGTTGAATACCCATTTCTGGTAAGGAAACAATATCAATATCAGGATGTTGTTCCCTATGTTCATCAGTGATACGATATATTTTCTTCATCAAAGCACCCATAAACAAGAAGTAGGGTAAAACAATGATGCGTTTGGGTTGATATAATAATGCTCGATTAAAACCTTCATCTAAGCGAGGATGAGCAATGCCAATAAAGCAAGTTTCTACGGTTTGATAACCACTACCTTCCCATAAAATACGGGCTAATTTACAGACATCTCCGTTAGCATCGGGATCACTTGATCCCCTGCCCACAAATAGTAAAATGGTGTCTTCACGGGCTATATTATGAGGGTTATACTGAGGTTTATCTAGTTGGGATAATCGTTTTTGCCATAGGGAAATGATGTTGGGATTAATACCAAAATTTCGCCCATAATTAAATTTAAGTTGTGGATATTTAATTCTAGTGCGATCGAGTTCATTAGTGACATCAAATTTGTTATGACGAGCCGCAAATAAGAGAATGGGTAAGGCGGAAATCTCGCTATAGCCTTGTTGTATGCAGTAATCAACTCCTTTTTCGATATTTGGTTCAGTTAGTTCTAAAAAACAGGGTATGACAGGACGAGAGCGATCGATATTTTGATATGCTTGGACAAAATCGAGAAAAACTTGACGACCATCTTCATCCCTTGTACCATGACCAATCATTAGTAGCGGACGTTGGTAAGGTAAAGGTTCAAGAACAATATTATCGTAATTAAGAGCTAAATTTTCGTACTTTATGGTTTCCATTCAATTTGTTGATCGATAATAACTGATGTCATCCTCAATTATAGCGATACTATTGAGTTTCAGATGCTAAGTCTTGCTAGAATAATTAACCAGTGGAAATTACGAGATCAGCTAAGACGACAAATCAAATAATACCATTCCTCCTGAAAAAGCGATCGAAGCAAATAATAAAGTTATCATAATAATTTGCCAATTGCGGTATTTAAATCTTTGTAAATCCATCCTCAGTAAAAGATTAGCGGAAATTATCACTAAACAATCAGCAAAATAATCAAAGGAAGAGAAAGCAAACACTAGCACAATTGACCAAAATAAAAGAGAAACCATACCTTTGGTATCCGAATGGATACTGTCTTCAAACAGAAAAGTTGTTAAGGTAACAGGAGCTCCCAGAAGGAAGGTGATAATGATAATTACTAATAAAGCAAATAGTTTAATGAATGATAATAGTAAATCTTCTTCTAAAGGTATTTCGATGGCAATATTTTGTTCTTGGAGAAACTTCGCCCACAATAATGCCTTACTTGCAATTGACCAACCTAAAATTGTATAGGTAGAAACGAAAATACTCGAAGAAAGCAATAAACTATGATTAAGCCAAGACATATTGTCAGCAGAATCAAACTTATAGTTTTTATTACTCATGATATTTAGAGAAGTTCAAGGCAAATTTTAATCTTATCTTTTTGAAATTGAAGATGTTGTAGCAAAAACTTCAAATCAAATTTGGAACACAGGAACACAATTAAATAATAAGCTTAGAACCATTAAATGCGTCTTAGCTTCATCAACACAAAGAATTGATCAAAGCTTGTATAGGAACTTTGATAGGTTGAGAATTTCTCTGGTTATATTTAGGTAATTGATCCAAAATCCTGATAAAAAAATGGAGGCAAGTAGCATAGGGAAAATGAAATTTTCCACAACTCAATAATTGAGCAAGCCAATCTTGCCAAAGAAAACTAAGACATATATTGAATCATATAATCAAAATAGGGTGCGGCTTCTTCAGCTTCTTCATTGGAAAGTAAAGCTAAAGATGCTTTTTTGAGACAACGAATGGATTCGACCATACCACCTAAAGGCACTCCCAAGGAATTATACATTTCTTTCGCACCAATCAAACCAATTTTTTCAATGGGTTCTTTGTCTCCTGCGAGTATTCCATAAGTCGCTAAACGTAAATACCAACCAAAGTCTCTTAAACATTGATTATATTGTTTTTGTCCTGCCGCATTACCACCAGGGCCACGAAAATCAGGACGTTGGCTAAACAATTCTTGACCAGCTTTATCAACAATTTTTTTGTCGTTTTCTGTTAATGTTTGGACAATTTTGATTCTCAATAGTCCAGTATCTAAAAATGATTTTATACCTCTTAGTTCACCAGTACTAGGATAACGAAGCTGATCGTCCGCTTTGAGAATGACTTGACTAACTATGCTCATTTTTATTAATGAATGTTATTTATCTATTTATGTGATTAGTTTAACCTAATTTGGGGTCTGTATTTGATGTTTGAAATGTTACAAATTGTTGAAAAAAACAATAAATCTTATTCTTTAAAATAATTCAAATATTCCTCGGCAAAATAGTTTCAAGTTCTCTTCGACTTCGGGAATAGGTAATGATTTACCTTCTAATTGCCAATTTTCGATGGTCGAAAATCGCCAAACTTCGCCATTATGATTAAAACCTGCTGTTTCAACACCAATGAATTTATGAATTTTATCAACAGGATCTTGATGAAATCGAATTTGGACTAAGATACTTCGACTTTGTAGTTTACGACTCCATCCTGGAAAGTGAAAGCCAATATCGATCGAGTTAGGATCAATAAGATTGATCGTCTCAGGATCATTTTGCCAAGGTTTTAAATCAGATTTGGCATCAGGGAAATATTGTTTAAAGAGATTAACAACAGAGGCTATTTTGGTGGTTATTTCTAATGTTTTAGCTTGTTCAGATGCATTCATAAATTAATCTTGCGAGGTGATCTTTTTCTTCAGGATAGAGTCGATTACTTTAGAGAACAGTTAGATATATAGCGAAATTGACAATTAAAAATTTTATCTTTAACTAAACTATGAATATAATGGATAGTTCATAATTTAAAGAAAGGCTGACTAAGTGTCAAGGTTTATCAGGATCAAATTTTTAGACCCATGAATTTGTCCAGCAGCTTTATTTTTGATTATCAATATTATTATTCAGACAATAAAGTCTTAATGACAGGATTCTGGAAAAATTGAGTCGTGTCTGCTAAGAGTTTGTCACCCCAGAGATTTTCTTTTAAAAACTCTAGATTACCGTAATTATCATCTATTTTTAGGGCTTTTTGTCCCAATTCAATGGCCTCTTGTTGTTGACCTTTTTTATACAATGCCACAGCAATAGCTAATGTAGGTTCTGCTTGATTTTCATCAACAGTTAATGCTTTTCTCCATTTTTTGATAGCTCGATCAATTTTGCCGTTCTCATATTCGATTAAGCCAATATTGTTGGTTGCAGGCCAAAAATCTTTCTGTAATTTAACGGCTTTTTGATAAGATGCGATCGCATCAGAGTATTTAGTTAGTTTAAAATAAGTATTCCCCAAATCAAAATAAGCTTGTGGTACTTCAGGATTCATTTTGATCCCAGCTTGTAACTCTTTTAAGGCAGAATTATAGTCTTTTAATTGAAAATAAGAATTACCCAAAGAAAATAGAATTTCTGACTCTTCAGGAGCGAGTTTTTTAGCTTGTTCAAAAGATTTAATGCCTCCTTCTATTTCTCCCGCCTGAATTTCTAAAG
>JAAHTG010002180.1_pt1 | contig 11593 bp, 9 predicted proteins | sample 6116081 | NCBI WGS metagenome assembly JAAHTG01 (sample SAMN13939989, study PRJNA603662) | sponge metagenome | isolation source: marine sponge | host: Mycale hentscheli | place: New Zealand | collected 2005
ATGGTCTATCTTAGTTTGATTTTCTATAAGCCAATACATAAGATTAAGATACTAAAGATATTTTAGTCTTCCAAATAAAATTGAGTAAAATTATCTTTAAAAATTTGGGAAAAACCAGGCCATCTAGATTGTTGTTCTACAGATATAGCAGCAGCTTTATTTAATTTATATATTTCTTGTTCTTCTCCTTTTATTTTCCAAATAAGAGAAACAGGTTCATATAAATCCCAAGCTATACTAATGTCGTTTGATTTTAATAAATTAAAATCTTTTTTATTTATTTCAAAATATAAAAGCTCATTAATTTTTTTTGTAAAATATCTTGTAAATTCGTGTAACTTTTTTTGTTCTTTTGACAATATGTAAGTATATAAAGTAGGAACATTTCTTGAATTATAAACTGATTCTGGTTGGTAATCAAATAAAAGATATTGGTTTTGGTAATCTAAGGGTAAACCATCTGTTGCGGAGGTTAAAGAAGACTTATTTAAAACTGTAATTATAGGGGATTGGGTGTTAAGTGGGATATTGTTTTGGTTTTGGGTTGAGAGTTGGAGTTTAACAGGGTCTACTTTAACTAATTTTTTTGAGCTACGGGTAAAGTTTTCACCTGTGTAAAATTCATTTTTTGAGGTAGTTAAATAGGGGCCCATATATGTAATAAAAACATCTGGGGAAGGATCGTTTATGGAATCAAATAATTTAAATTCTCCCCCATTTGTATAAGAACCAGTTATAATTTGTGATAAAGGTAAATATGGCATATTGTTAAGGATTATTAGTTGTTGTTAATTGACATATACCTCTAATATCTTTAATCCCTGGAGATCTATACTTTACTTTATTGCTCATATTACCATCTATTACCATTGTGTCATCAGACCCCCCCACATATATTCCTATATGTTGTGCTCCTTTCACTTTTCCATTACCCTCTTTAAGGTCATTTTCCCAATCAAATATCATCAAATCACCAGGAAGTATTGCTTTAGCAGCTATAAACTTTTTAAAAAGATTTTTTTTTCCACTATTAATTACACCAGATTCATTTTGGTTGTAAACAAATTCATATTTCTCTGATAAATCACCAGCTAAATCAATCCACCTGCTACCTATTGTTAAATGGTTTAAAAAATTTGAAACTGTATGGCCAACAGTTGCGTCAAGTGCCCCATAATATGAATGTTGATATGGGGTAGAGTTTGATCCACTTAAGGATATTTTATATGTACCACTAGAGTTTTTTGTAAAATTGCTTATATCGGTATATGCGGAAGGGCCGGAAAGTGATGGAATAGCATTCCCACCATAAAAAGCTTCAGCATATACTAATCTACAAAAATAGTTACACCATTCAGAACTAACTTTTTTTCCCGCTGAACTTAGGTAGGAGGGATACCATCCTATATTTACCATTTTCTTTTGAAATTCGGGATCATTAAATGAAAAGGGACCATTTGCATTACGAATATTAACTTGTCCAACATAGGAAGCAGCTATTTTAATAATTCTTTTTCTTAAATCAACTAACTTATTAGATTCTTTATAAGTGTATATTAGTGGGTCTTTAACTGGATCATATGTAAATTCAAATGATGGCATAATATTATATTTTAAATGTTTTTATAGAGTGTCAAGTATATCGAATGATGATTTTAATTCTAAGTCTAATTCTGCTTCGGTATTAAATGCGTTTTTAACATGGTCACCGGTTACTTGTGTTCCTAAAGTAAATGCTGTACCCCCTGTTCCTGTTCCTCCAACGGATGCAGGTGACCCTCCACTTACTCCTGAAACTCCAACTCCACCTGTAACGGTGACAGTTGTATTATTTCGCGCTTCTAATGAGTCTAATGCTGCTTGATCTAACAGATAACTATAGTGGGGTATAGCAGAAGAAAGTTTTTGAGCTTTTTCTATGTTAGCAGGAGTAGTAGAAAAATCATTCCAACTTGGGGCAGATTTGGGCATAAGAGTTGTTTGGATTGTGGTTACCCAATCATTGTTTTGAATTTTATGTTCAACCCCTGTTGTAATAAAATCTAAAGTATCTCCATATGCCTTTGGTAAAAAATCTGTTATAGTATGGATAACATTATATATTTTAAATCCTGAAAATCCATCTATATCAAATTTTAATTTAAAAGGTATAAATCCTATTCCCCCAGTAGTTTTCCCTTCTAGGTTTATACTGGATTTTTTAGCTAAAGCATATGTAAAAAAAGATCTTGCTCTTGAAATTGCTTTAGCTATTCCAGTACTATTAAAAGTAGCTCCATCTTTAATTAATTCATATATGGGTTTATGGGAACCAGCACCATTCCCTTCTACTTGTTTTGGTTCTTCACCATCACCTTCATAAGCACCATACAACACTAGCTCCCAATATTTAACTACAGCATTATAAAAACCAGTTACTTCACTTGGTGGAAATTCTAATTTTACATTTGGGTCTGGTTCTGCTAGTTCATCCTTAAATCTATCTGATATTCCTTTATTCCATTTAGAGAAAGCTGTTGAGTTTTCTCCTTTTGTGTATCCTCCAGCAGTTGCACCTACTGTTATCATTGTAGCAAAATCAGGAGTAATAGCTGTTTGTATGTCTAATTTTCTAACAAAATTACTTTCATTACCATTGTTCTTATACCCAAACAAATTCAAATTATATTTAGTTGTTAAATCTTTAAATTGTTTAACCCTCCCAGGGATAGGAGTAGTATCAACTATTTGAAGTTGGTTTAATCTTTCATCAATTATTGGTTCTAGTTTATTTACACCACCCATTGACTTATTTATTCCATCACATATAGCTTTTAGAATAGGATAAACGTGTACATCACCAACCTCAGTAGTATTTTCTGTAAAAGTTTTTTCTAAAAAATCAAAATTTAAATAAATATTTTGTAAGTTTGCGACATTTAATCTTTGTCTTCCAAAAGTCTCCGTAGGGTTTGAATAATTAAGAGGTAAGTGATCTTTAAAAAAATCATAACCAAAGGGAGCTAAACCATTATACATCCAACATTCTGAAAAGTCAAATGGGCCTAATCCTACTTTGGGTTTTGGGGCTCCGGCATAGGGTCCCGTATCATAAATTCCACTCCAATAAAAAGGTTTAGTCATTGATTCAACAATACAAACTGAAGGGTCATAACTAGCATGTAATGGGGGATGGTACATCCAATCGGTTTTATGACCTAGCATGTTTGATCTACCTATATTATAAGTATATCTTATATCTATAATTTTTTCTTCTTTTCCAATTTTTGTTACATAGTTAGGAAGGATTTGGTTATGGATATAACTTAAAAGGCCTCCTAATCTTAAATAATATCTATTTTCCTCTCCTGATCCAATAACAGAAGCAACATCTATTTTTTCAATACTTTTAATAGGATTTGTTACTTTAATAGTTAAATCAGGTTCTTCTTTAGTAGTAGTAGAAGTGATTCTTGTTGATGAATTTGCAATTTCACCGGTTATTGATGTTATAATTGCTGCATCGGTTGTGTCAATCCCCCTATCTGATTCAAAAGAGGTAGCTACTGTTTTTGCCCAACTAGCAAGTGCTTTTACTATTTCTCCTCGGTTAGCTATATTAGGATCATTATTAATATCCTGTTGAGAATATGTTACAGTATAACCATTTCTTGTCCAAACTAACTTTTTCCCACCATCCATTGTTATTTCATTTGGGGAGTGTCTCGAGTTAGTATAAAAATTTTTATTGATTATACCACCATTTAACACCCCCTCGGGATCGTAGTTTTCTAAAGCAAAATTAACTGTTACTACTGAAAATTTCCCCACCAAAGCAGCTACTTTAGGATTAACAAAACTACCTATACCATGTAATAATCTGTTCGAATTTCCTCCATCATCATTCTGTACAACAATACTACCTCTGTCGAATTTGGTTACATTAGATGTTTTATCAATATATTGTAAACACCACAGCAGTGTATGAAGCATAGATCTACCTCTATTTGCAATCATCCCAGTAAAGGATGTTGATTTTGCTTGGTCTAGTGTTTTAAAAAATGAATCAAATGTAGAAGGTGTTGGGTGGCTTAATTTTAGGGATTCAATAACATCACCTATACTTACTAAAGTTAAAGTTATATCATAAGTACCATTATTTCCATATTTCCATTCAAAGTTAGAAATTTTTCCTAACATTCCATCATAGTTACCATAAGTCTCTCCCCTTTTTGTAATAATATCTTGGAGTAAACTATTAAAATTTACATCATTTGCAAAAAAGCCTTTTTCAATAAGAGTAAAATCTTGAGAAACTTTATTTTTACCATTTGTAGTATATATATTGTTGCCCCATTCTAATAAAACAGTATACCCCAGTCTCATATATAAAGTTTCTATAATATCAAACTGTTTTTTTGAGTGTGCTTTTAATTGGATAGTAGCTTTTTTAATAGAACCCCTATTTAAATTTCTTACATTTATATTTTCTATACCAGGTTGAGGAACAATACCAAAATCTCCTTTTTCATAAGCTCCATCACTAGTAAAATTTTGCCTTAAAGATAAACTTCCTGTTTCTGAAGAAAGTGGTGAAAATTTAGAATTACCACCAAAAAGAATGTTATTTTTAGCTAATTTTTCATTTAAATTGTTACTGTAAGAAAGACTTCCTGAGGTGAATCCTAAAGAAGATAATTTTTCCCCATCTACAGATACCCCAGAAGCTAATTTTATAAATGAAGATTGTGCATTTAGTACTTGGATTTGAGTGTTTGTTCTTTCACTACTAGAAGTTTTACCTGAACCTTGGAGTATTTGTCTAGCATTGATTTGTGTTGCGAATGCTTCATTTATTTCTTCTCCTATAACTCCCATAAAAATATATTTTTAAATGTTATTTAAAGTTTCATAATTTAATATTATAGAAGAAATTCTATCTACATTAGGAATTCTAATTTGACTTCCTGGGGTAGGGATAATTGAATCACAAGATTCAGCATAGTTAGCTATATGAATAATCCACCATAAAGAAGAGTCTTCATAATATTGAAGGGCTAATGTATCAAATCTATCTCCTCTAGTAACATACACATAGACATCTGAAAAGTCACGAACAATTTCAGGGTATTTAATATTTTTTTTTAAAGAAATTGATTTGTTATAGAAAGATAAAGGGTCATCTATAACATAATTAATGGTTCTAACTTTATTATATCTAGGCATATTTATAAACTATAATTATTTAAACCATTATTTTGGTTTAAAGGGTTATTTATAAGAACTGAATTGTTGGTTGATGTATCAAGTGTTGGAGGGGGTTGATTAAAAGTAGATAAAAGATTTGATGAATTAAATGGAGGGGCACTAGCATCACCAATAATATCTCTACCATCAGTTAAGTCAGGTCTATACCCATTTTCGGGGAGGTTTATAAATCTTCTTTTGCCTTTATATTGATTTGCATCTACTCCTCCTTCTCCAAAAGTATAGGGATTTTGAAGACCTTTAGGAAGTATTCCATTTAAATCTATTAATTGTGGAGCAAATCTGTGGATTGGGGTAAATTTCATTTGAACTTCCATCATAAAAGGTAGTTCCCCATTTTTAATATCATCTGTTTCCCCAGCATTAAATTGTTTATCTACAATTACATTCCAAGGTGATTCTTTAGGAACAGAAAAATTTAAACTTTCTATAATTCCAGGTTGGTTATCTAAGTAATCTCCTACGGTTAATAAATTTATATTTCCACCCATGTACCCTTTACTACTATATTGGGGAGATAAAAATGAAGCAAGAGTATTTAATTTTCTATACATAGGGAGTAATTCCTGTCTTGAAAGAGCAACTACTTTAAAAGATAAACTTATGCCCCTATTAAAAGATCCATATTTATAAAACTCTTCTCCTCTACCCGAGTAGGTTATACTACTCCATTTAGATGAGTAGCTATCAGAAAAGTCATCTAAAAATGCTCTAAAATGCATATAAAATTTATTATTATTACTATTTGATAAAACTCCTATGTTAAATTTAATAAAATCTTTTGTATACCAACTATTATCATAACTATCAGTTGTTTTATATATAGGAGAATAATTTATTAAATCTACAGGGCCTTTTGCTAAACCTGTTCCCGTTCTTCCTTTTCCTCTTTTATATACTTGAACATTACCTTTCTTTCCGGGATCATTTAATCTACCAAGATTAACATTATTTTCTTGATTAAAAGTAAGATAGTCAGGTGATTTAGCTATAGATGTAAGAGTGTCACTGCTAACTAATCTTGATCTAAAATCTTCTTTTAAGTTCCCCTTTATTAAATCTTTTGGGATAGATGTAAAATCGGAAGTACCCCAAGTAGCTCCATTTATTCTTCCTGTATTAGAGTCTTGATAAACTCCCCCTCCCATAACAAAATCTTTACCCCAAAGACTAATATCTGGTTTATTATCAAAAGATTCTAGGTAATTAACTCCATAGTTTAATCCAAATATTTCTTCATCTAAGTCAATTCCAGTAACTTGAGCATATTTTATAGATACGCTTGTAGGATTGTAAGCATCCCCATAAATATTAAATGTACTATAAATTACAGGGTTATTAATACTGTAATTATAATCTCCATTATATGGGTCTAAACCTGAGTATCCAGTTCTTGAGGGGGTGAGGTTGTCATTTAGTGTAGAGAATTTTATTTTTGTCTTACCTATACCAGAAGAAGAATTAGGGCCTCCTCCATAAGTGTATAAAATATCACTAGAAATACCTAAAGGTTTTTCAGGGTTTAAACCTTTTGAGTCCCATAAATTCAATAATCTATTATCATAATAAATTTCCTTAACATTTTCATTATAAGCATCTTCAACATTTTGGCCAGCTTGAGCAAAATTATCTTGAGCTATTAACTCTTTTCCTTCTTTTCTTCCTAATTTATTTAAAGCACGAGAATCTCTGTAGCGGTCCCATTTTAGTAAAAAACTATTTATTGATTCATTTACCTTTAAACCTGTTTTTATACCTCTTTCTGCACCTGTTATTCCATCTTCTCTTAAGCCTCTAAAGGTGTTTAAGGGGTTTAAAGCTCCTAAAACTGAATTAACTTTTGTATTAGCTCCAAAACTTGTTTGGGATTCTCTACGTCCTAACTCTTCTGTAGCTTTACTTTCAGCATTTATCTGTTGTTGAGTAGCACTAAAAAATTTTTTACCTGCTCGAGTTTGTCTTCTTATTAATTTAAGTGGAATAGTAGATCTTATAGGCCCTTCACCATTATTTTTAGCTTTATTGTTTTCAAATACTACATCTGAGTATTTTTTAATAGAAGCATTAGGAAAAGCTCCTGTAGGATCTAAACCTTGTTTATTTAAATGTTGGCCTAAGTATCCAACTTGGGATTGCATTATTGTTGATAAAGGAGTATAAATTCCTTCATTAAAAAAACCATTTCCTTGATTAAAGCTATCAATAACTTCACTACCACCCCCTAAAATCGTTCTACTTTGTGAAAATCCACCATAAGCAGGACCAAAAGATGTTTCTGTTTTTGCTGCTATTCTAGAAAGGAGATTTTGTTTAACCGTAAAAAGTAAACCGTTTGGGTTTTTAAAATCAAAAAGGTAATTAGTTAAACGAGTTGAGTCTTCAAGTGCTCTAGATGGGGCTGTTAGTCCACCTCTAATTATACTATCTCCATCAATATCAGTATTTATATTTTGTCCTTCAATTGGAGTTTGTATATAAGGTTGCCCACTATTTCCCCCTCCAGGTCTATCATGACCAAATTTAAGGGATTTAAGTGAAGTATCCTTATTTTTTAATTTAATTAAAAGACCCATATTTTATGTTACTCTGGTAAGTAATCTAAATCTTTTGGTGGAGTAACTCCCTCTACGTCTAGTTGTGAAGGTGAGGGATAACCAGATAAAGTAGGGTTACCATTTAAAGAGTAAGTGTTGTGAAGGTTAGAGTTTGAGGTATCTTCATTTGTTACCGGTGGAGTTGTTCCATCAAATTCACTTAAGTTAGATCCTTCTGTTTGTAGTTTGTTTAAAATTCCCATAATTGTTGTTTTATTATAAATATTATATGTTATTGAATTTGGTAACTATTTTTTCTTATAGCATCACCAGTTTCATTAGATTTTAAGTTAGTTGTAGCGTTTATTACATTTTGTCCATCTATACCTACATTTATAGGTCTAGAAGCAACAGCATTTAAGTTACTTCCTAAAGTGTTTAATGCTGAGGAAATCGCAGACATATCTTGGGAAGAATTAACACTTCCTTGGGGGGATAGTTTAGTAGATTTTCCAGGTTCAGCAACTGTATCATCTCCAAATAATTTTGTTCCTGCAATAACAGTATCTTTATCATTTAGCGCAATTGCACCTTCTGGGCCCATTAAAGTACGTTTACCATATCCGGGTTTTGACATTACATCATCACCATACATTGCTATTGCTGCTCCTACTGCTGCTAAACCACCTAAAATTATAGGAACAGCACCTCCTAAAGTTAAAGCGGTTGCTGCTGTTGTTTCAGTTGCAGCTTTAGCAGTACTTATGGTCAGCATGGTTCCCATTTTTACTATTGTTGAAACCATTCCTGCAGCCATTTTACCTGTAAAAATACCAGCAATAGCTGCTATAATTCCTTTAAAAACCGTAGCATTACTAAGTAGTGAACTAAACATATCCATAATAGGCATAATAGCGGGCATTAATTGATTTACAAATATTTCTTTTAATTTTTCTATAGATTGGTTAAATTTTTCTTGTAGGGATTGTTGCTCAAATTGTTTAGCTAGTTCTTCATCTCCTAATGCAGCAGCTGCTTCTTGTTCACTCATTGTTTGGCGAAGAAGATCGTATTTAGCTTTTGCTTGTTCCATATCAGAAAAACCTATATTTTTTAAAGCTTCTGCTTGGATTAAAGACTTTGACATTTCTTCTCTAGACATACCCATAGCTTCAGCTAATGATTTTTGTTGGATAACATTCATTTCTCCATACTCCGTCGCACTACCTACTTGTTCTAACATAGCAGCAGCTGCTTCTCCAGCTTTTCCTTGAAGAGCTAAACCCCTTGCTTTTTCTAAATTTAAGTTTTTTCCAGTTAATAATTCTGCTGATAGTTCTTTTTCAATAGATCCTTCAAAATTTAAAAGGCTTTCAGATATTTTTTCAGCTTGATCTAAGTTTATACCAAACTTTCTTGCTTGTGAGGCAGCTTCAGCTAAAGCAGGTCCACTTTTTCCTAAACTTAACTGTAAAGAGGCTGAAGCTCCTGCTACATCTTTGAGTATTGTTTTTTCATTTAGAGCTAATTTGTTATTTACTTTAAAGGCTTTAACCGTACCCATTATTTCAGCGGTATTCTTCTTTAAAGATTTACCATTAATAAGACTTAACTTGTTTATATTGTTTAATTCTTCGTTAGTAAAACCAGCTTGTTCTCTTAATTTGGTAAAAGTTTTTAATGTTTCTTCAGATACATCGGTAGAAGTTCCTAAGGATTCATTGATAGCCGTTTGGGATTCTTGAAGTCTAGAACTATTTAAAGCAGCATCTCCACTAGCTTTTGCTAGGTCTTGCATTGCTTCTTTGTTTTTAACTGCATCACTATAGGAAACATTCATTTTTTTAGCAAACTCCCCAGACTGTTTATCTATATCCATTATAGAAGATACTAGTATCCCAAAAGCACCTATTAGCATGTTAGCAGGATTTAGAAGTCCTTTTATCATTTGGCCCTTAATATTTATTAAACCTTTCTTCATAGCACCTAGTGCAGAGCCATTGTTTCTTAAATGGTCTTCCATCTCTTCTACAGCATCATTAGCATCAATAACATCCCCTAAAATAGGGATTTTAGAAATACCTTTTAATACCCCACCCATTATTCCTAACCCTGCTTCTATCTTTTTTTCTTTTTTAATTTCATCATCAAAATGACCCAAAAGAGCTTTATGATGTCCATCTTGGTCTTCTAAAACATTACTAATAGCTTCTTGAGCATTTAATATTTGTTTTATACGATTTAGTTGGTGTGTAGAAGCTTTACCTTTGTCTTCTAATGCTTTTAAATCATTTAATTCAGATTCAAGTAAAGATTGAGATGAAACCAGTCTTGATCTAGCTGCTTTTACTTTTTCTTTTTCTTTTTTTAGCTGTTTTGTAGAAAGAGTTGATATATTTTGTTGGTGATTCGATAACTTTTCAGATATATTAGCCATTTGGCTTAAGGCGGAGGAGGAAGATTTTAATCCTTCACTACTTGATCTAATTTCATTATTGGCTTTTTTATAGTTTTCTACTATATTAGATAAAGATCTGTTCATTTCTTGAACTTCTCTTGCAGCTGACGCTGTAGTTTGTTCAAGTTTTTCCATTTCTTTAGCACTATTGGCTATATCTTCTGCATTTTGGCCTGAGAATGGGTTATCTCTATTAAGTTCTTCGTAATGGGCTTTTAACTTAATTAAATTAGCATTAACGTTTTTTAAATTTTCTTCAAACTTTCCCATTTATGGATATTTTATTATAAATATTTAAAAATATAACTTTTATTTATATTTAACAGGGTGTTTACCTTTGCCATCTTTTAAAAATTCGGGTGCTTTTATTTTACCTTCAGAATCTATAATTGTTTTTGATTTTGAGCTGTTTTTATTTTCAACCTCATTTTTTTCTTCAGTATAATATTTTTGGATTTCATTAAAAGTAAAACGACGTAACCAAATTGGCATATTATATACAGTATGCCAATCATATCCACCTTTACCATGGAATACAATTTGGTGTATTTGAGTAAATATAGCGTTTCTAGCTTTTGGAGCAGAATTAAACGTCAGGCCAAAAAAATCTAATCCCAATAGGGATGTTGGTTCTATGTCCATCATCATTGGGAAAAAAAGTTAAATCAACATCGGGTTGAATTTCTTTAGCATATTCTCTTAATGCTCTTGAATCTTTAGCTAAAAGATAATTATCTACAAAATTTCGAATGTCTTTTGTTTCTGACTTCCCCTCCACAGAAGTAATCATATATTTTAAGCGAGTGGATATTTCAGGGGATGCATCTTTATTTATTTTTTTTAAACCTTCTAATTCGCGATTTATATTTTTTTCATCTTTATGGTCTAAAAGTTTAAATGTAATATTATTTTTAGAATGAGGTAATGTAAATTCAAATTTATTACCATTAATAAAAGTTGATTCAGATATTTTTTTGTTTTCTATAATAGATAAATCTATAGTATAATCTTCACCTAAATATGAAAAAGTATATTCTGATCCATATCCTAAAATACGGGCAGCAACCATAATAGCATTTTTATCACCAATTAACAGTTCATTATAATCAATTTTAGAAATAATTAAAGATTGCATTAATTTATCTATAACTGTTCCTTTTGAAATGTAAGATTGATTAGTAAGAATGTCTTCTTCTTTTGCGGTCATATATTTCATTTCTATTTTTCCGCTTTTTAATCCTGATTCTTCAGAATATAATAAACCTTTTGAAGGTAATTCCACAATTTCTGTGGGTAATTTAAATTCACTCATAATTTTTATTTAAAATAACTTATTGTTTGATATACATATATT
>JAAHTG010002186.1_pt1 | contig 11575 bp, 18 predicted proteins | sample 6116081 | NCBI WGS metagenome assembly JAAHTG01 (sample SAMN13939989, study PRJNA603662) | sponge metagenome | isolation source: marine sponge | host: Mycale hentscheli | place: New Zealand | collected 2005
GTCTACTATGGCTTGACCGGTGCCCCTAAACCGGTTATATTATATTCATACCAAAGGAACCAACACCATGGCTGCTCAACGCTGGACCGCTACTTGCTTCGTCAACTCCCAAGTCGGTACTATTGATGTTGAAGTCTATGCTGGTACTCTGCCTGGTGCTAAGCAGCAGATCTACGCTAAGTATGGTGACGTTCAGCAGATCGTCAACCTGAACCGACAGGGACCAGCTAGGTCCAGTGGAACTGCTACTGGTGATGCTGGTGGTGGTGGCTGTGCTACTCTCTTCTGGATCGTGGTCGGCATCATTGCCATTGGCGTGTTTGGTGGTGAGGATGCCCTTAAAGAGGGCTCTAACGACTCTGAGCAGAGCTACAGTGCCCCTGTTGAGCGTGTTGTGCCTGCTGCTCCCGAGCCTCAGTGGGAGGCCTATGCAACTCCTCCTCCGTCCTACTGTGTTACTGAACACTTTGAGCCTTGCTGACATGAATGACTTTAACGAACCAGGAATGAGACCACAGTTGAGTGCTACAGAACGTGAGTTCTTATTTGAATGGCAGATAGAAAACTGTGCTAGACTAAAGGGAACCGAGGTTCAATACTTTACATGTGTTGACTCTACCGGCAAAACTACACGCAAAGTTGTTATTGAATTCGATGACTAGTACTGACTACATAGTAATGATACTCAAGATGGTCAGCCTATTCTTTGTTCTTGGGGCTGCTTATGTGATCTCATTAAGAGAGGATAACGATGACGATGATGACGATGAGGGTATGTATCAACTAGCTTATGTTACCAATGAATGACGAAATCCTAGACTATACCGAAGAGGTAAGTGTCACACTATCACGTTCTGACTGGAACTGGTTTGTTACACTGATGACTGACTCCGTCAATAAGATGGAGCTAGCTGTTGAGACTGCTGGTCTTGACGCTGAAGGCTTCCTAGCAATCGACACCCTACGTACTATTCGCAATGAAATCGCCCGACAATCTGGACTTGATCAATTTGTTGAAGGAGATGCCAGTTAAGGCACCTAAAGGCTATCACTATGAAGTAACAGACTTCAAGCGCAATGTAGTATCCTTCTGGTTATGTGGTGGTCCCACATACCTATACAATGGTTGGAAAACTGCCCGGACTATCCACTCTGTCTATAACTATAAGAAGAGAGTTTGGTATTCGCCTATAAACTCAAAAAAAATGGGAGCCGAGGTGGCTCCCGAGTGCATTAGACCATATTCGTCAATGCCGTTAAACCTAAATCCATTAATGTTAGCCTTTACGAAAGTGTAATATTAGTAATATTATACTTACTAACCTCAATTCTATATGTTACGTCATATGATCCAGCAATCTTGGTAAATGTTCCTAGCGTAAATACGGTATTGTTGGTGGCGTTCCTCTGGAAGTATAATCCAAGAAGAGGATCAGCAACCACACCATTATCAATACTGACATCATCGATTGGATCCTTTGGAGCGACCCCAGCACCTTGCCAGGTGGTAACAGTAAAGCCATCGGCTGCAGCTGTCCTCCAAAGAGTGTAATTCTGTTGTACAATGTTACCAGTTGCAATGCATGATACAAAGATATTGATAGTGGTCTGTGCACTATCATCAACATCTATAGCATATATTGGACTAGTAGTGAGTTCGGCGGTTATAGTTCTAGAACCAGAAATGCCGTCAGTTGTTCTACCGGCAACAAAACTTCCATCATCATCAAAGAGCTGCAAGTATCGCTCCACGACAGCTGTCTTCGGAGCAAAAACATCACACTGAATAATTTCAGTTCTAAGTGTGTTTGAACCTGGATCGTAGACAATTCCACCAGTATCTCTAAAAACAGTCGTGACTCCAGTTGGTACATCTTGTTGTGCGAATAGTACTCCGAAAAAGAGATCTTCGTCCGCACTTTCTACAATAGTAAGTGTATCACTTGCCGGACCAGTTGGTCCTGTAGCGCCAGTATTACCTTTAGGTCCCTTATAGTCTAATCCAGGGGTAAATGCACTTAACCACCTAGTACCATCCCAGGTGTAGATTACATCCGCAGCCACAAAAGTATCATTTATACTCGGATTAGTGGGAAATTCAACAGCCATGTCTCAATACAATTCTTTTAGTTATTTATGCAATATATGATATAATATATACTAAAGTACTCCCTGATATGATATGACTAAGCAGCAGATTAGATATGATGATGGTACTATCTTCCTATCCTACCATGGTAACCATGGATACTTTTTACCATTTGTAGATCATCCTATGGATCACATGGCTAAAAATGGTCCCTTTGATGCTTGGTTGAAGGACAAATATACTGATGGAGACATTACAGTACTAGAAACCGATACTGTTATTGATTGTGGTGCCTTTGCTGCTGCATTTTCCATTGCTGCTGCTGGAATGGGTGCTAAGAAAGTGTATGCTATCGAGCCATCATCTAGAAACTATAACTGTGTGCTAAAGAATATTGATCACTTTGATGCACTTGAAGTTGTTCAGCCCATCAACATTGGTTTGGGTAGTGAAGAAGCTGTTCTTAGACTAAACCTATCAGAAACCTCATGTGACGATAGTTTCCTTGAACCAGATCAAAAGACTACTGGTGAGTATGAAGAGGTTAGAGTACGTACACTATCCGATCTAATCGAAGAGTTGGGGATTGATGCTAGTAATTTATACTTAAAAGTTGAGGCAGAGGGCTTTGAGCCTGAAGTAATACGGGGTCTAGGTAAGTATCTACCGAGAGTAATCACTGTTGATGTGTCTGCAGAACGCAACAATGAGAGTCCAAGGGAAGAGATTAGGGAGTATCTTACTCCATTGGGCTATGAATTTAGGGATACTAAGCGTTGTTTGTTTGCTTTCATTAAGTGATCGCCTATATAGTATATACAAATACCTAAAACTGTATGGCTTACGCATCCAAGCGTTGTCATGAATGTGGTAATATTATTGTTCCCAAGCGACCTTTAGAAATTGTTGAGTACATCAAGAAAGAGGACGCTTTACTAGAAGCAGAACTTCAACGAATAGAGCAGGAGCTTGTTGACTTATACGGTCACAAGTAAGAGCCTAAATACCTCGTAGGGCAACCTACGGGGTATTTTTTTGTGGTATAATCCTATGTCCTATAAGAAAAGCAAAGAGCAAATGCACAAAGATTTTGAGTTTGTTATTGAATGTGCTCAGAATTGTAGTAAGGATGCTGCTAGGACCGAGAGTCTACACACTCTAACTAATAAGATTAGTTACATTGATTCCTTTCTCCGAGGCGGCAAGCTCACCCAGAAGCAGGCTACTCAGCAGGTTAAGGACTTGTATAAAGCTTGGAAAGAAACCAACAAAGCCATCGACATGGAGTAGTTCTGTGCTATAATTACGGGATGGAAAGCTTTATGTCTCTAGCCATTGAGGTCGCCAAGACCTCACCCTCCCGGAAGCCTGTTGGGGCTGTGCTGATGCGCAAAAACAAGGTGATTGCTACGGCAACCAACCATGACTGTAAGTCACATCCAGTACAAGCCAAGTGGGCAGAACGTGTCGGATTATCTGAAAAGATCTACCTACACGCCGAAATATCTGCTATGATAAAGGCTAGGGAGGAGGCAGACAAGATCGTTGTGGTCCGTCTAGGCGGTCACTCAGGCAACGAACTACGCCAAGCTCGTCCCTGTCCAATATGTGAGGCTTACTTACGCCACACATCAACCATCAAACATGTCTACTACTCTGAGTGGACAAACAAGTTCTCTTACGAATACTGGGGTTAATTATGATCATGAACACAGGCGACACAGTAATGTTTAAGGGTGGTGTTATCCCTGAGCAAGTAAAGTGGGCAGGTACGGACTATCCTAACCTTTCTATTGGTTCTACATACACCATAGAAAGTGTAGGACAATTCTCATCATTCACACACGTCACCCTAGAGGGTGTTGAAGGTAAATTCAATTCAGTCCATTTTCAAATCGTATGAGCAACATCGTTAATTTCACAGAAACCAGCACAGCTCCATATGACCGACACCACTATAAAGTAATCTTTAAAGGTGGTAAGAAAGTTATCTATTGCGAGAGTTGGGAAGCAGCCTATGCTACCTGGTTTCAATGGGCGGCAATGAAAGCCATCGATAGAATCGAAGTATGTGATATCAAGAAAAACCAATCCCTAGGATTCAAATAGGTCAGCTTATGGGAACATGGTAGCCGTTATTGCAGCATGTTTCCCATAAATCAGTATAATACTCACATACCCATCCCCCTAAGATAATGAAGAAACAACTACGCATGGACTTAATTGACGAGTACTATCGTCTATACCGAGCAAGAAATGCACGCATCCATGGCGCTTCATTTAGAAAAACATATGGTCACCTTGTTGAACTATGGGATGAATTCACACCTGAAGAGAAGGAAGCTATTAACATCCGATTCTTACAGGACAATCTAGCACTATAATTATAATGAAACTATTTTTAGATACAGCCGAGACAAATATTATTGGAGATCATTTTGCAAGGGGTTTGGTTGATGGTGTTACCACTAACCCAACTCTTATCATGCGAAGTGGTAGGGATCCTGATGAGGTATATTCAGAACTAGAAGATCTAGGTATCATGGATATCAGCATGGAGGTTGTTGGTGATGCTAAAGAGATGATGGAGGAAGCAATTCGCCTATCAGATAAGTTTGGTATCGTTGCAACAATCAAAGTACCATGCACCAAAGACGGTTTGTATGTGTGTAGAGTATTATCACGGATGAACGTTAGCGTCAACGTTACACTCATCTTCAGTGCTGCTCAAGCATTACTAGCAGCTAAAGCAGGTGCTACATACGTATCACCATTTGTGGGTAGAGTGGATGATCAATCATTTGATGGTATTAAACTGATTGAAGACATCCGTACAATCTATTCTATGAATAACATTAGTACTGAGATCCTAGCTGCTTCAGTACGTACAGTGAGTCAAGTCACAGACTCATTCAAAGCAGGTGCTGATCTAGTTACACTACCTCCAGCAGTATTGGATAAGATGTACAATCATATCCTTACAGATGCAGGTTTAGCACAGTTTGATAAGGACTGGGCACAGGTTACCAAAAAGAGCTAATCTGTGATATAATATGTGAGTCGGACACAGTCCGACATTTGCCTGAATAGCTCAGTGGTAGAGCAGGGCTTTTGTAAAGCTCAGGTCGCAAGTTCAAATCTTGTTTCAGGCTCCAGGGGTAGTAGCTCAGTTGGTTAGAGCGCCGCCCTGTCACGGCGGAGGTCGTGGGTTCGAGCCCCATCTATCCCGTCTATGTAACTCATATACATAGAGATGAATGGGGGATTAGTTCAGTGGCAGAACAGCCGCTTCCGAAGCGGTATGCCATCGGTTCGAGTCCGATATTCTCCACCAATGGGATGTAGCTCAGTAGGTAGAGCGAACGACTGTTAATCGTTTGGTCGCAGGTTCGAGCCCTGCCGTCCCAGTTTTAAACTTACAGCATGGAACTATTTGATCCTAAAGTCTTCACTCTGAGCGAAAAGTTCACTTGGGAGATTACTAACACACCAGTATCCACAATTGCAATCATTGATAACTTCTATGAGGATATTGATGCTGTTAATCATGAGCTTTCTAAGCTAGTAGGTGCTAAGACTGCAAGTAATTGTGATGATGTAGAAGACTATAGGCTATCCTATAAGAATACTATGGAAGGCACAGAATTTCCATTCACTGAAGAATATAAGAAGATTGTATCTATTATTATTGATTGTAAAGGTACTGTGTCTCAGAGTGATGAGATTGCAATCAACGTCAATAAGTTAAGAACTGATAGGGCATTAAGAGAGTACTATAATATACATAAAGACTTTAAATCACAACCAAATCAACCCAATAAGGATGTAGTATCAACCGTTGTTCTACTAAACGACCACTACAATGAGGGTGAGGGCACTAGTATCTTTTCAAATATGGAAGACCAGCACTATTGGGTGGATAAGGATCAGTTGGATGTAGCGTATTTCGTGCAAGGAAAGTCCAATCGTGCCGTAATATTCTCTGCACAACTGAATCATGGTGCAACGTACAGCACCACTCAGTTTATGGATGAGTACAGGTATAGTCAAGTCATTTTCAGCGACATCTCTTGACGACCCGGTTCTATATGCTATAATATGGACACAGGGGAAATCCCCCACACACCCCATCATTATGATCCCGCTCATCCTATTCTGTGTTGTTGGTGGCTGTCTAGACCAACCCATTGATAACCGCCCAATCCATAGGCAGATAATTGAGGATCAGTTCCAGACACAAACTAAATACTCATGTTATAGGAATGGAGAGTTTTATGCAGACTGCTCACACACTGACGACACAGCATCAGCTCCACTCCGTAGAGGGATGCGAGATCCAAGAAATAGGGACTGAAGCTTTTAAAGTATGGTGGGAGAGCCAATATGATCCCGCCGAAAGCCATAACATTGCAACTATTAACATGAATGAAAACATTGAAGTTGTCCAAGGTACTTCACTTGAGCTAAATACTATCTTCTATGAGCTAGAAGGACAGAAAGAACTAGAGACAGTGGCTATGTCCGAAGGGGCTGATTTCACGGGCAAATGACGATAGAATAAGGGAAAGTCTCAAGCCCCATAAATATACCAGAGGGCAACCTCGTAGCTACTATGGTATATTTTTAAAGAAAAATGGCTTTTCTCATTCAAGGTCAAAGCATCCTAACAGATGACCGCGATCTAAGTGCCGTTGGTATCGCCACAATTAGCGAAGATATCAACAGCGGCAGACTCTTATATGATTCAAATGGAAACGTAGGTGCTGGTGGTTCGGTACTTGTAACAAAGGATGGAAATCTACAGTGGGTTGCTCCTAGTGTAATTGGTATTTCAACCGGTTCAGCTCTAACTGCTGGTAGTAGTTACTTTGTTACTGAGAACGGATCAGACTCAAACGACGGCGAAAGTGTAAATAATGCATGGGCAACCGTTGCTTTCGCATTATCCCAAATCACTGTAAGTGGTGATGATGCGCTATACATTTCAGCTGGCGATTACACAGAAACATTTCCACTAACAGTACCAGCCGGTCTTACAATTAAGGGTGCTGGTCAACGTGCAACAACAATTAGACCAAGTGCAGCAACAGAAACCGAGAATGGTTTCCTACTAAACAACGACACCACCATTGAAGATCTAACGATCGGTGCGATGTTTAAGCCTCAAGGCTCTACAAACTATGCATTCTCATATGCTCCTGGTGCAGCTATTACTACTAGAGGACCATATATCTCTAGAGTATCTGTTGTAAACAGAGGTAGCAATGTAACTGCTGCTGATCCTTATGGTTACAATTCTGCTGATAACTATCCAGTATCTGCACCTGGTGCAGCTGGTTTCCTAGCTGATGGTAGTGTACTAGACGCATCAACAACATCACCTAGTATGTTGTTGAATGAAATTACAGCATTCCCTGTTGCTAATATCGGTATCGATATGGTCAACGGTACAAGAATGGAGATTCTAAACTCCTTCGTGTACTTTGCTAATGAAGGTATCAAAGGTAGAACTGATTTAGGTGTTGGTCTATCCAACGCTGGTAGAACCAGACTATCACTAGAGAATCCATCTTCAGCCCCTGTAGTAGCAGAAACTATTCAGTATTTTGATACTGATGGTGTAACTGTTCTAGCTGCTGGTACTATTGATGAAGTAAGTGGTAACTATGTTTACCTAGATGGTTCTGGTACTGGTACTTTTGAAATCCCAACTAACAACACACCAATTGCAGTTAACTTTGTTGGCTCTGCTCAACTATCAAACGCACAGGTTAAGTTTGGTACCGCATCATTAGATGCAACCGCAACTCAATCCGATGCCGTAACTGCTGAGAGTGGTGGTTTTGGATTTGGTACAGGTGATCTAACCGTTGAAGGTTGGTTCTACTTCGGTGCTCTCAACAATGGTAGAGTCCTCGTTGATATGAGGTCTACAAGTCCAACCGACTCTGCTATCAGTTTGCGTGAAAATGGTTCTGATTTAGAGGTATTCGTTGGAAGTACTTCTGTCTTCACTACTACTGGTTCTGCTATTACTACTGGTGCTTGGATTCACCTTGCAGTTACTAGATCTGGTACTACATTAAGAGGATTCATTAATGGTAGTGAGCTAGCTACTGTTACAAATAGTGATGACCTAGGTACATCTGCACCTCTACACTTGGGTGCTAACTACCAAGATACTAATGGTGTTAATGCATTCATTGATGACTTCCGCATTGAGAAGGGTGTTGCTAAGTATGTAACTAACTTCACACCACCTACAGCACCACTAACTGCTGATAAGGATACATCAATCCTACTCCACTTTGATGGTACTAGCGGTGCAACTGAAACTGTTGATGATATCATCGTCACACAGGACATCAGATTCGGTTCAGGTAAAACTGCAACCAAGACTACATTAGCTGACTACAGCCAGTTTGGTTGTGATCTACGCTCAATTGGTTGTGCTGTTGAGTATGGTAATCAAGGTGTTGTTGGTGATGGTCAGGGCACAAGCCTAAGACTATTTGCTATCAACTTCAACTATGTTGGTTCTGGTGGTGATTACTCCAATGATCCTAACCTAGCTATTCAGGGCAATGAAGTCATTGAGACTAATGATGCATCTGTTTACTATGTAAGTATCGACCAAGGCGGTGATTTCCGTGTTGGTGACGCATTCTTCGTTGACCAGGCAACTGGTAGAGTTACATTCAGCGAGACTGCTACTGATCTAACTTCACTATCATCACTAACAATTACTGATGGTACTAACGCTAGCGTCATTACCCCTACAAGTGGTAAGTTTGGTAACCTCCAGCTATCTGGTAACACACTAGAATCCACCACAGGTGATGTAAACATCGTAACTGCTGGTGCTGGTGATCTAAATGTTCAAGCAGACTTGAATGTTGTTGGTATTATTTCAGCTTCAGGTGTTAACCTAGATTCTATCACCAATGGTGATACATCTATTGCACTTGATGATACTGGTGTTGATGGAACCATTCGTTTCATTACTGACGGTACTGAGGCAGGTAGATTCGACAATGATAACGATCTAACTGTTACCAATGATATTGCTGCTCAGAATGTAGGTGCTGCAAGTACAGTATCTGCTGCCTTCTTTGAAGGTGATGGTTCTAAACTATCCAACATCTCTGCTGGTAACGTTGACCTAACTGGTACTGATCAGGAACTACGCTTCCTAACTGTAACTGGTCTTTCTACATCAACTGGTATTGCACTAACCGTTACTGGTAATGCCCAGTTTGATTATGGTGTATTGGTACAAGGCACCTTGGCTGCTAATGGTACCCTTAGCGCCAATGGCGACATTATTGGTAATACTGTTACCAATATCAGTGGAATCAATAGCGTAACTGCTACTGAGTACTATGGTGATGGTTCAAACCTAACCGGCGTTCTTAGCACCGATGGTGGTGGTGATGCTGAGCTAACTGGTACTCTAACTGTTGAGGCAGTCAATGTAACTGGCGCTGGTCAAGCACTAGATGTTACTAATAGTGCATCTATCGGTAGTTCTGTTACTGCTGCTAACTTCTTCGGTGATGGTTCTGGTCTAACAAACATCTCTTCTGGTAGCGTTGACCTAACTGGTACTGATCAGGAACTACGCTTCCTAACTGTAACTGGTGTTTCAACTGATCCACTATCCATCGGGATGACGGTTCAGTCTAATGCAGTCTTTGATAGAGGCTTGGCTGTTCAAGATGATATCGTCTCCAATGCTGGATTCCTTGGTAATGGAACAGGAACAATTAGTGGTATCACTAGCACATACTCTGACTCCGTATTCACTTCTGTAGTTGAAGCACCCGGACTTGAAAGTCTAGACATTCGTGCAGAGAACGCGAACCGTAGAGTAAACATCCAAGGCGCGTTCGCTTTTAGCGCTACCGCAGTCCTATCTTCAACATCCCGCCCATTCCGCATGATTGGTGGTGGTGAGCAGACTACCCGTCCTAACATCCTACTAGGAAATGGTGATGGCGTAACCATTGATGGTGGTTCGGGTTCTACTCTAGGTGTTAACCTCCTAGGTGGTGGTAGTAATGGAACTGTCCGCGTAACTCAAGGCGACTTCGTAGTTACTGAAGACATCAGAGCTAATGGTAACATCATTGGTGACGCTGCTACCAATATCAGTGGAATCAATAGCGTAACTGCTGTTGACTACTATGGTAACGGTTCAAACCTAACTGGTGTACTTAGTACTGACGGTGATGGTGGTGCTAGCCTAGACGGTCACTTGCAAGTTGTTTCAATTGAGGCAACTGGTGCTGGTATTGCACTAACCGTAACCAACGATGTTGCAATCGGTGGTTCAATGAGCGTAGCTGAGACTATCTACGCTCAAGGATACGACTCACTATCTGATGCTAAGCTTAAGGAGAACATTGTTCCTCTTACTGGTGCATTACACAACTTGGGTTCTATCTCTGGTGTATCATACACCTGGAAGTCATCTGGCGAAGCATCCATGGGTGTTATTGCACAAGAGGTCCAGGCAGTTTACCCCGAGCTAGTAACTGAGGGTGGTGAGAGCCTATCCGTTAACTACAACGGTCTAATTGGTGTCCTCATTGAATCCGTTAAGGAACTCAATGCTAAGGTAGAAGATCTTCAGCGTCAACTAGACGAGAAGTGATAACCAGTTCATAAACTGACCACAGGGGGCGCAAGCCCCCTTTTTTATGCTATAATTTATACATACGAGCCTTAGAGCTATGATCATTACGGCAGTCACTGGTGAATTGATTGGATCGGTCGCGGAGACCACACAGCTACTAGCCAATCGTAGAATCCTAGTGGCTGTAGGCAATAGGCTCACTCTCACGGCGGCTGTTATGACTCCAACCATTCATCAGTCATTGGTAGGTGGAGCAACAACAGAAGAGGAAGCACTAGAGATACAACGAGAGAAAGACCCAGATATTCTCATTACAAGCGAAGACCTTGAGAAGGGCTATGGTATGCGCTTGATAGAGAGGGCAAAGAAATATAACCCAGACATTACAGCACTCGTCTTTATCCGGCGTGAGACCCATGCTGTCGTAGAGGAGGCAATGGAGGCTGGTGCTGATGGTGTGATGTTTGTCTCATCTATTGGTACGGGGCATGGTGACTTCATCAATGCACTAAGAACAACTGCTAAGGGAGGAATATACTTTCCTCAGCCAGTGATTGATGCATGTTGTGCACACAATGTACCATCACCAGATCTTGTGGATCCATTATCAGTGCGAGAGCTAGATGTTATGCAATGCCTCGTTCGGGGGATGAAGAATACTGAGATTGCTGAGAGTTTGCACATCTCACCAGAGACGGTGAAGAGCCACGTAAGCACCACTATACACAAGCTAGGTGTGAGAGATAGGATGCAAGCCGTTGCATTTGCTCTGACTCACGGACTCATACCCGCATGACGGTCAGTAGAGTGTCCACTTCACCTACACAGACCCCACCACCACGCTATAC
>JAAHTG010002188.1_pt1 | contig 11568 bp, 16 predicted proteins | sample 6116081 | NCBI WGS metagenome assembly JAAHTG01 (sample SAMN13939989, study PRJNA603662) | sponge metagenome | isolation source: marine sponge | host: Mycale hentscheli | place: New Zealand | collected 2005
CAGTTCCTAATCTAATTATTCCTGACCCAGCAGATAGTTCTAAAATGTGTTTTGGATTACAACTTGTTGGTAATGGATTTGGTGGAACAAAAATACCATCTGAAGTTTATGAAACAGAAGCAATAGATATTGGTGTAGAATTTGAATCAGATATAAATGGTAATCCAGTTTATAAAATTATTACTGGTGGAAAAACTTTATATGATGGAACACAAGTAGGAGATGTATCACTATTTGAACCAAAAACACCTGTTAATACTTTTAATAATGGAACAGATAGATTTTATATTCAGATTCAAAGAGGAAATTTATATGCTAATAGTTCTGAATTTATAGTCAATATTTTAGTAGGTTCTGATATAAATAATAAGTATGTAATTTATAGTAAGAGTATTGGTCTTATATCTGCTGATATTACTATTGTCCCAGTTTATATGGCGGATTCCGAAGCAGCAACAAATGGATGGCAATTTAATGATAATGATTATATCCAACAGACAGCAGATACACAAGAAATGGGTGAAATGAATGCTATAAATCATACAGGTTCATTTGTAATAGAACCATTAATATCAAATAGTGATATAACATCATTTTTAGAATATGAATTTTGGACTTCTTGGGGTCTTGGGACAAAAAATAATTCTATAGCAGATAGTGTAACCAATAAATCATTTATTAGTTATGATGGAACAGATCTTATGAGAACATAGAGAAATCCTGTTAATCTTGCTAATGCTACACTATACTATGTATTAGGAAATAGTGAACCAGATAAAATATATAAAACAGATGTTTCAGATACTTTTATAGAATTAAATTTAAATAATGTAATAACTAATTTACCACAAATATTAAATGTTAATATAAATAATTTAGATATTAAGAATTTTGCTGGGACTTTTGTAGGCAATCTTACAGGTGTTACAGATTCTAAGAGTGGTGATAATAGATTAGTAGGAACAATACCCTTCCCAATAGATAAAATTAATTTACAATCTACAAAAATAGATATAAGTTATGAACCATTTAATCTCTTATATAGACCTATGAATAACCCTACACCATTCACTTGTAATAGTTTACAAATTGAATTATATTATAATGATTTTGTAACAAATAAAAGGAAAAATATACCTAATATAAATGGTACTATGAATCTTGAATTTCATGTTAAATCAGGGGTTAAACCTGCCCCAGTAGTTAATGGACTTCGTCCTGTTTAAGTAAAATAGTGTGGATTATCTAATATAAATTGATTTAAGACTTCTAATGCTTCTTCTTCTGTTTTATAACTTTTTTGTAGAACATATTTACCATTTCTTCTAATTTGAACTTTATGATTATTATTAAATTTATCCCAACAAATATTTTTCCCTACTCTATCTGCTTTCCACAAATTACATTTTTTACAACATATATTTCTAAATTTACCAGTTAGGTGATTATGTTCCATTTGCTTATCAATTGAATTCTTATATGAATTTCCACATAATTCACATTCTTCAGATAATAAATATTGTTGATATATCTGCTCTATAAATTCTTTTGTTTCTTTAAGACCTCTTGTTTTCCATTTACTAATAGTATTTGTTTTTTTACCGTGTGGTGATTTTTTCATATATTCTTTCATATATTCTTTTCTATCAAACATTTTATAATTAATTAATCATAGTTAAAATTTTTAAAATCAATTTTTTTTTTTTTAATTGTAGTGCTTTTAATTTATTTTCAATTTCTTCTAATTTTATTTTCATTTTAAAGTCACTATGTTTAGAACAATTGCTTTTTAATTTTTTAATATATAAGTCTATAGTTTCATTTTTTAATTTTATAGTTTTATTTATTTTTTTTTTTATTTTATTTATAGGTTATTATTTTATTTTTTTTTTTTTATTTGTATCTAATGAATCTGTGGTAAAATACTTATTTAATGGTCTTTTTTTCATATAATAATAATATATTTTTATTAAGAAAATCTATTAAGAGTAAGTAGGGATTCTATATATAAAATATAATATATAAGTAAGTATGTGTGATGAACAAAAAGAGGAAAAATTATGTCTAATTTGTGGTAAAAATTTAAGACCCTTAATAAAAAAACAAGACACAGAAACTAGAAGAATTCATGTTACATGCTGGAATAATTTAATAAAAGATTTAAACAATTTTCATAAGGTTGCCTATACAAAATATGGATACACAAGAATGATTGCTGGAATGCCTGAGGAAGAAGCAAGAAAACAAAAATCATTTAAAGTCGTTTTTGATTAAAAATTATTTTCTAATCTAATATTATAAATGGACCTCAGTGATTTTAATAAAGACAAACAGAATTTTGACCATGTTTCTAAAGATGAACAAAAGGTTATTGTTGGTAAATTACACATGTTAGAAACCTTAGTAGACCAATTAAATTGTTTAAGAGAAAGTTATACCAGACAACTTGTAGTTTGTGGTAATAATGAAGAAGCAGATGTTTTTCAAAATGAAGTAGCAAAAAAAGAACAAAAGTGTGTAGAAACATTAGTAGATATAGACCTATCAGATTCATTCAGGGTAGTTTAATTCTATAACAGTTTCTTCAGAAGGACAACAATTACACCAATGGTTTCTATTATTATAATGTAACCAATTCTTATCACCTTTAGTTAATTTTTCACTATTAGTATGTTGAGAGAAGAAAACCATTTTACTACAATCATCACAATAATCATCATCAAATATAGGGTTCATATCAACAAACTCTTCTGATTCACTATTTTCACCAATAATAACACAACCATTCTCTTTATATTCATTTATTATTTGTTCTTTAGATTTATTCTTTTGTTCTTTTTTTCTTCTTAGTCTTGACCTATCATCTTCCCCATTTTTTAATTCTTCAAAGGTGTTATACCTATGACCATCTTTAATAAATTCATTACATTCATATTCAGCATTAGGTAATATACTCTTAAATTTCCACATCTCTTTGTTTCTCTGTTCATGTACTATATATCCATCAGGTGGAAAGTATGTATCACAAAATTTACAATATATAGACTTCTCTTTATCAAGGTCTTCATTTTTAATATGTTTTGGTGTTTCAAGGTGTTTTATATAATCTCTTGTTATATTTGTAGACCAAAATTTTAATCCTATCTTCCTCTTCTTTGTTTTAGGGCATATCTCTACCTTCTTAATACTACATAAATCACACCAATATTTATCTCCCATTATGATTTAAGATATATATTTATTCTTTAGTAGTTATTTATTTATGTATTTTTTAGTATTCTTTTTAAAGTATATATTGGTATTCTTTTTTAAGCAACTATGATAATTTCACAAAAGTCAAAAATACATGGGCATTTTGAAAACTTTTCAAAAAAAGGCAAAGCTCTCAAATGTGCCTTTTTGCTCAAAACAGGGTGTATTTTTTGTATTTTATAAATAGTGTGTTTTTGAATATGATGTCTTTTTGTTATAATATTGTATAGTGTATATTATGTTTTATTACCTATTTCTTATATTTTTATATATATTGTATATTATTATATATATTACTATTATATATCATCATTATCACTATCACTCATAGCATTATCATTATAGTATCTATTACAATTATCAATATTATCATAACAACTATCATAGTCACTATTTTCTTCTTCTATTTTGCCTTCTAAAATTGTTATTTTACTATGAAGAGATTGTATATTTTTCATTAAATCAATATATTCTTGAGTAGTTAATTTGTTTTTAATGTCATAAAGGTGGTCAATCAGAGAAGTCATAGATGTTTCTATAGTCATTATATATTCTAATACAGATAATTATTATAATTTTTTTATATTCTTATTATATATGTCAATTTTACCTATAAGTCAAGAATCTATAGATGCTGAAATGAATGCTTTAGAAAAGGAAGAAAATGTTACTATGGATATTAAGGAAGAAGAAGGTGTAGAAGAACCTATAGAAGAAGAAGAAGAAGAAGAACCCACACCTAAAAAAGAATTATTTGAGAAACCTAAGAAAGAAGCACCTACAGGTAAAGGTAGAGGTAAAAGACTAATGACTGAAGAAACATTAGCAAAATTAAAATTAGCAAGAGAAAAATCTGTAGCAAAGAGAAAAGAAATAGCAGAAGCAAAAGCAATAGAGAAGCAACAGAAATTGTTAGAGCGTCGCAGAATTAAGGAGGAAAAGGAAGACAAAAAAGCAGAACAACAAGATATGATAGAATTAAAGGCACATCTATTAAATGAAGCACAAAGGGAGGCGACTTGGGGTGAAGAACGGATTGCTAAATTAATGGAGAAGACCTTAGACAATTATATAGAGAAGAAAACTAAATTAAAATTAGAACAAGAAGCAGCCAAAAAACCAGTACCAAGAGCATTTGTTTCACAGCAACAACAAACACCTATTAACCCTAAATATTATATTCCCCAACAGCAACAACCTCAATTTTATAGGCAAGAACAACAGCAACAATCTCAAGGACCTATAGATAATAACAATACATATCATAGTCTATTTGGTAATTATCAGTAAAAAAATTATATCTATATATTATAATGCCTAAAAAAAAAACAGTCCCAATAAAAGAACAAAAAGAAAAAAAAACTGGTAAAATAGATTATAACATATATGGTGTTAGAAAAGAAGAAGATTTTATTAAGATTGACAGAGAATTACCACGATTTTATGAAACAATGATAGAGAAAGATGGCGGTGTTTTAGTTCTATCTGCTGTCCCAGGATCTGGCAAATCTGCTTATATACAAAACCTTATAGGTAGAGATGAATATTTTAAGGATTTATTCCATGGTGGTATTTATGTGATAAGTCCTACTATTAATAATGATATAGGTGCTACTGTTTTTAGAGAATTAGCAGATTTTACATCAGACGAATTTACAGAAGAATTAGCAGAAGGTATTTTTCATAATTTAATGGATTTACCCAGTGAAGACAGACATTTAAATTTTATATGTTTTGATGATTGTATAGGTCAATTTAAACAAAGAACTTTTGCTGGTAAAATGGCGTCTTGCTGTAGACACATGAAGAGTATTATAACTTTTTCTACACAGCAAATTAAATCATTACCTCCTATTATTAGAGCAAATATAAGTCACATGGTTATTTTTCATTGTCCATCAAATAAAGAACTACAAGCACTTATAGAAATTAATTCAGGAATGGGTGGTGAAGATAATTTTTTAAGATGCTATAATGAAGCATGTAGTGTTAAATATGGTATGTTATTATTAGACTACAGAGATATGAAAATGTATAAACAAACACCTGAAACTGGTGAACCTGTAGAAATTTGGAGTAGATATGATGAGAATGGTAATATAACCAAGACTGAAGGTGATAAATTTAGAAATACTGAAGCACTACAAGAATCTACAGATAATTAAAATAAATATATATAATATAAATGAGTATTATTGATAGGTTAAATGAGCAATCAACTGGTTTAGAAACATACCATAACAGAGTATCTAATATGATGAATAATTTTGATTTAGAAAAAGGGATATTCGACCAAACACAAGAAGCAAAAAAAGCAGATGAAAAATCATCACTACAAGCAATTAAACAAAAACAATTAGATGCCGAAGGTTTAGTAGCACCTTTAGTAGGTTCTGCTTTAAAGACTGGTAAAGTAATTGCTAAAAATAAATTTATATCAAGTGGAGCATCAGATTTTGTAGATAAAAAAACAGGAGAAGCAAAAGCAAAATTAGGTGAAATTGGACAAAATATTAAGGATAGTATTAAAGAAAAATTTGATAATTTTACCAGTAAAGGTTCTAATGCTGTTCCAGAAGAAGAGGGACTTCCATCCGCACAAAGAGAAATACCACAGCAAATGAACGAAGCATTTAATCCAGATACAGCAGAACCAGTAGCACAAAGAGGTGGGGCAGCAGCCAGACCATCTGAAGGCGTACCAGGTCAAGGTGAAGTAACTGGAGATCAATTTCAAAGAGTAAGAAGTGGACCTGAAGTAAGAGCAGAAACAGGTGGTCCATCACAAATAGATAGACCTCCTCCAGCAGCAGCAGCCCCAACTGAACCAGAAGGAGAACCAGCAGCAGCAACAGCAGAAAGAGAGGCATCTACTGGTCTATCAGGTTTAGAAAAAGAAGGTGAATCATTAGCAGAAGGAGAAGGAGGAGCTGGTGGTTTAGCAGCCGCTGCTATAGGTGCTGCTAGTACATTAGCAGGAAAAGGAAGTTCAGGTCAGAAACTTGGAGCATTAGGTAAATTAGGAGCAGAAGGTGCTGGAATAGAGGCAGCCTCAGCAGCACTACCAGGAGCTGGCGAGATATTAGCAGGTGCTATTGGTATAGGAGCATTAATATACGACCATAGACAAAAACAAAGAGAAGAGGCATCGGACGCAGCTTCAGACGCTGCTGCTGCTACTACCGCTCCACGAGCCCCACAAATGGGCGGTGTAGCATTTAATGCGGCTCCTGTGTTGGACTCTTCAGATTTCCACTCATTATGAGAACATACTTAACATTAAATCTCTTTGTAGAATTGCTTGTTCTTCTGTTTTACACCATTTATTATATAATAATCCATATCTAACAAATGATATTTTAAATGTATTATATGGTGTTTTATATATATTTTTATGTTTTAATATTTTATTTTTATAATGATTACAATTATGTGTATTTTCTTCTAAAGACGCCCATCTTAAATTTTCTATTCTATTATCATCTCTAATTCTATTTATATGGTCTACAACTGGTAATTTATCAAGATTTGGTATAAAATGTTCTGCTAATAATCTATGAATATAATTATTTTTTTTTTTTTTTTTATTTTTTAATTTTTTATTTTAATAATCTTTTTTTTTGTTCTTCTCCCTTTCCTTGTTGTTTGTTTTTTTTTATCTCTTTTTTTTTTATTACCATATTTAGATCCATCTCTAAATAATTCATAGTTTTCATATCCATTTATTTTACAAGAAATCATTTTATATTTTTGATTAAACTTTTTTTAAAAGTTTTCAATTTTATTTTTTTATTAAGATTTTTTATTATAGAGTTTTATTTTCTAAAATTAAAATCTCATTATATATTATATCATGTTTAAGCCACGATCAGACAGCGTAAGGATAGGGCAAGATTCCCTACTAATTCCATCTAAAAATGGTAATCAATTCACACTTGGAAACGTGTTAAGATTTGACTTAGAGCGTAATATTGGTTTTGGTGACCTTGCTAATTCTTATTTAGAATTTAATGTTGATATTGGTGTTCCAAATCAAGCACAAAATGACACTCAACCTTGTATGATGTTAGACCCCCTATGTGGTGCTAATAATCTTATTGAACGATTAACTTTAAGATCTCAAGGTGTTGTGTTAGAAGAACTAGCAGGATATTCATTATACGCAAATGTTCATTATAATGCTACTAATACTGAAGGTAATAGGAATAAAAGGTGTCTATTAGAAGGTTGTGCGGAATCAAAACTTATTCAAGATAATCCATATGTCGCCCAGAATAGTGCTGTTACTGCTGCTGACACCCCTGATGGAACAACTGGTTTAGTTGTAGGTCCTTATTCATGGAAATACCAAACACGCAAAGTAGCAATACCCTTATTAGGGGGTGTTTTCACTAACCCACGAGCATTTCCTCTTCTAGCAATGCCTCTTGAAGTAGAGATTATTATGAATGACGCAGTTAAATGCTTAAGGCTATGTGAACTTGCTGATAGTGTTGATTGTGATGATACTGGAGGTGGCGGACCACAAAACTTTTTAAATGTGAGTAACAGAATGACTTTTAATAGTATTGGTGGAGGAACTGCTGAAACACCACAAGTTCCAGTTCAGGGTGAAGGTCTTATCAATAGTGTTAAGAATTTCCCTTTTAGATGTGGTCAGGTTGTCCGACTTGCTGGAGGAGGCACTCTTGTCCAAGGTAATTATACAATTGCTGCTATAGAACAATATAGTAGTGCCCATGGAACTGCTGGAAACCGAAATAAAATTAGAGTTCAATTTACAGTAGATATAGATGCTGGTTTAGCAGCAACTGGTGTTTCTATTCATAGTCTTGCTGCTGATGGAAATCCTTTAGCAGAACACGGAGCTTTTGGTTATTCTATTAATGAACCAAGACTTGTTATACAGAAGGTAGTACCACCACCTCAAGAAATTGAAGCAATAACTCGTGCTGTATCTAAAGGCAATTATAGTCAAGATATTGTTTCATGGACTGAAGTTAATAATGCTATACCTGCCTCACAGACTGCCTCAACAAATATCATAGCAACTGATTTAACTAAAGTGAAGTCTATATTATCTGTTCCAACAACTCAAGCAGTTGACCTTGTAACTAATAGTAATTCCTTACAGGGATTATATTTAGATGCTGATAGGTATGTCTATCAAATTAATAATAAAATTGTGCCTGACCGCAGAGTTTCACTTGTTAGAGAGCAGTTTCCTACTCTAAGAGCAGTGGCTGCTGAAGAAGTAGACAGACCATATAAATTAGGTAATTATCATTCAGGTTATCATCTATATGAAGCAGAAAAAGCATTAAGGTCTGCTAATATAAATGTTCAAGAGCTTGGATTTTTAACAAAAAATAATGCTATACAAAATGCTGATAGAGTTGGTTCATGGTTTGTTGGAAGGAGTCTAGCATCAGGGGTAGGTAGTTCACAAAATCTTGTTGCTAAATCTGTGTTATTATATTTAGATTATAGGACTACAAGTAATATGGTTAAATTACTTCATAACTTTATGGTTCACATTAGAACTATAAGTATTGGTATTGATGGTGTTGCTTTATTTTACTGATTTGTTTAATTATATTTTTTAAAATTGATTTTGTTTTTTATTTAAAATTTATACTATGAATAAATAATATAAATATGGTTAAAAGAGATAAAACTAAAGAAAGACTACAAGAGATAATTGATAATGAAGAAGGATGGCAGACTAATTGGAAATTTTTACAAAAACAAAAACATATTCATAAGAATAATTGTTTATGTGGACATGCTGATTTAATACATCAATTCTATTATAATAATATTAAAACAAATAAAATTGTGTGTATGGGGGCAAGTTGTAGGAAATATATTCATTTTGGAAAAACAAAAAAATATAAAAAAGGTGATAATAAAAAAATAGATGATATAATAGAATGTGATATTTTAGCATCTGAATTTACTAATATAGGTGATTTTGATTTAGAAGCACATTGTAATAATAATTTTAATATTATGTTTGGTCATTTTAAACATAAAATTTTAAATCTACAGACTTATGAAGAATGTATGGATTATGGTATGTATTTATCAACAGATTGGGGGTTTATGAATGGATTACCAGAAATTAAAGGTTTTTTAGATAATCATAGAATAAATTTAGCAAATATAAAAAGACAAAAACAAAGATTAGAAAAACTACAAAATAAAAATAAATCACCTACTAAAATAAATGAATATTTTAATAAATTATAATAATATATGCCTAAAGTTAGTGAAGAGTGGAAAAAAAATAAACCCTTATATAAACCAGTTCATAGTAGTAAAGCAGGTAAGAAAGGTATGGTTTATGTTATGAAGGGTGGGTCTAAAAGACTCATACATTTTGGAGATAGTTCAATGACCGATAAACGCAAAGGTGCTACAAAAGAACAACAAAAATCATATTTAGCAAGGTCAGGTGGTATTAGAAATAAAGCAGGGAAACTTACAGCAAATGATAAAAACTCAGCAAACTATTGGAGCAGAAAGATAAATTGGTAATTAAACCGAATTTTAATAAAAATAATATAAATAATATATATATAGAATGTCTAATCTCCGTGCCGAAAATATAAATAGTCTTACTAAAAGATACTTACAATTACACCCTAATAATGCGACTTCAGATGGATCCTACAGTTTCTCATCTGGCCTCCCATTAATTCGCTTTGAAGTAGCGGCAACAGCACTACCCACCCTTTTAGATGGTAAAGAATTAAGACTTACTGGTAAATATACTTGCTCTCAGGGTGATGGTTCAAATATAACTAATAATGGAACTTATTTTAGTGATGGTTTCACTGGACCTGTGTATGCTGGAATAGATACTATAACAATTGCTTCTAAAAGATTAAATCAAAATTTAGAGAGAATTAATATGGTAAATAGGTTAATACCTTCTATTATATCTTCAGGTAATAATGCTAAAAGAATTGATACTCATTTATCTGTGGGTGGTAAACATAAATCAACAGTGCCTTTAACTAGACATCAATTATCATCTTATAATGAAGTGAATCAGCATGGTAATAGAGTTGCTGCTGCTGCTAATAGAACTGGTGTGGATTTTTCTGTTCCAATTTATGCTGGTATTTTCCATTCAGGTGAAGACATAGATTTATCCAGTATCTCAGGGGTCGGTGGATTAACAATAGAAATATTATTAAGGTCTAATGTAGTTGGTGCCCCATTTGGTGCTGACGCAAACACTAATAATGCTTCTTATAAATTTAGTGATTTAACCTTAACAGTTCCAGTGTATGAAATGGGAGGAGGAGCAGCCCAAAGTCGACAGAGTCAAGTTAATCAGTTTAACTTTAACTCATGGTCTTCTATGTTCCAGACTATAAATAGTAGTGCTTCTGTTTTAGCATTTACTCCTGGATTAAGTAGGGTTTCATCTACTATTATGAATTTCTTAACAGCAAATCAATTAGGAGATCAGAGATTTAATTCATGTAGATTAGGACCTATAGGTGAACTCAGACAATTAAGATTTTCTAAAAATGGTGCTTTACTTCCATTACAATATAGATTACAAACAGTAGAAAAACAAAATAACACTGCTACAGAATTACCAAATAGTAGTAATTCCACACAGATTAAATCATTAAGGGTCACTGTTAATAGAAATTCCTTAGAAGGTGTGCGAACTGATAGATATAATAAAGTTAATAATACTGCTATATCTTACAGAGGTTGGTCTGCTGGTGCTGTTGATATTGCCCAAAATACTGGGGATAGTGGTATTACACCCTGTGGTGCTTTTACCCAAGGTATTTTATATGATGCTTATGGACCTGGACAAGACTTCTCTAATATGGTGTGGTCTTGTGAATTTAATGTTTCAGCAACCAATCAATTATCTGCTGGTATAAACGCCACACAGGGTGCTGTTGCTCCAATAACAAATAGTTTAGATGGTACTGCTACAACTGCTCAGTCAGTTACTATTTATTTCTTAAATAAAAATACTTTAATGTTTAATGCCCAGGGAATAGATGTTCCACGCTAATTTTCATAATTAGGATTTACAATAAAATATTTATTATTTTTAAAATATACATAGTAACTATTATTTTCATTTTTTACTTCTAATTTTTCACTATAATATATAATATAGGATTTACCTGTTATATTATGATGAAACCTATGTTTTATTCTATCTACTCTCTCTTGCTTATAAACAATATAATTAGTCATATTTATATAATCTTAGTATAAATTTTTATACATTAATTTTATTTTTTTATTTTTTATTTTATTTTACTTTTGATC
>JAAHTG010001368.1_pt1 | contig 11558 bp, 12 predicted proteins | sample 6116081 | NCBI WGS metagenome assembly JAAHTG01 (sample SAMN13939989, study PRJNA603662) | sponge metagenome | isolation source: marine sponge | host: Mycale hentscheli | place: New Zealand | collected 2005
AATGGGGTCGGGATAAATCAAAAGTTGATGACGGAGTGTGGATTAATTGCGATGAATTTGATGGAGAAGAAGCATTTCAATTAAAAGTTCGCTACCTGAGAATTGCATCAAATCCTGATTATGCAAAGTGCATGACAAAGTTAATGAAACCTTACCGTAGGCAATCAGGTGACCTTTCTTACGATTTGCAAACTCAAATTGCAATGAAAGCGTTTTGCAGAGTAATTCTTGTTGATTGGAAAAACGCCTACAACGAGGAAGGGTGTGCAATTCCTTTTAATGAAGACAACGGATTTCAATTAATGAAAAGTTTTCCTGATCTTTATGAATTCATTTCAACCGAAGCAAGTGATCCAAATAATTTCGAAATACCATCAGAGAAAGACGAGGAAGATGCGGCAAAAAACTCTGCACCTTCCTCAAGTACCAGTTGGAGTTCGGAGGCTCAAATGCCTCCACCCTCCAGCGACAGTTAAAGAGGCTGGGTTTAGACGACAATAAAGCGATGACGAGTCCTGAATTAAATAACGGACTCGTTTTTTATATTGAAATATTTTTTAAGTTGACAACTGATCGACTCCACGAAATGGGTCCGATCCCAACAATGGCAATTTTAAACTTTGCAAATTATTACGATTTTGATCAAAGCGAAGAAAACGATTTGCTTTTTTTCATAAGAGCAATGGACAACACTTTTCTTGAACATCTTTCACAAGAACAAAAAAAGAAAATGAAGTAATGGTTGAAGTAACTGGCCTGGACAGATTAATAAAATTTGGGAAGCAAGCAACTGCTGCATCCAAAAATTTACCTAATGACATTAATGATGTAAAAATCACCTCTGCAATCCAAACTTTTGAATGGTTAATGCGAAAAACTAGAGTTGACACGACAAAAGCAATTTCAAACTGGACATTAAGAAGTCCTGACAGAGAAAATGTAGAAAGAGAGGCTTATTTTGAAGGTAAAAACAGAAGCACTTTCGCACAGTCTTTTACTATTGCAATTCGCAGAGAACCTCCAAATGCAATGGCCGCTAAATCTGAAATGCCAATTTACATTTCAAACGACCTTGATTATGTCGAAAACAAATTAAATCCTGAAGACAGATACGTTGAAAAGGGGACAGCTTACGCTCAATTGCGATTAAAAGAAAACTCTAAATTTCTAAAATACTTTTTTTGAGAAGTTAAATGGCAGGCACAGAAGTTTCAATTAAAATCATTGATCGGATCGGTAACAAAATTGCTCCGAAGTTGGCAGCAATTGGAACAAGTGCCGCTGCTGCCGCCCCAGGTATAGACGCTTTTAGAGTCGCTTGGGGACAGATGAATTTTGCAGGAATGCAAGGTATCGGATTGGGTTCAGTTTCTGCTCAATTAAAGCAGACTGAAATAATGACCAATAAACTTAGAATCTCAATGGAGAGACTAAAGCAAGCCCAACTGAGAACGGCAGCAAGTCAAGTTTCTTACGGTGCAAGTTTAAATCGTCTGCGTATACAAGAAAAAAAGATGATCGCAGACGGTATGGGCGGCGAAGCTAGGGCAAATGCTCAAGCGGCAGCGCAAATGAGATACGCCAGATCGATTGACGTGACTGCAATTGCAACTTCCACTTTAAGTAACAAAGAAATAAAGCGAGCAATTCTTGTATCTGAGTTACATCTCAAAAATCAACAGCTTGCAATTTCTCAAAATGCGGTTTCCGAATCAGCACTTAATTTGCAAATAAAACAAAACGCTCTAGCTCAATCTGCACTGGCATTAAGTACCGCAGATAATAGATTGTCAACTTCTACGGTTGGTGTTGCATCCGCAACCAGTATTTTAAATGGGCAGTTAAATAGAAATAGTGTTTTAGAAAGCAAATTAATACAAGCAGGGCTTGCATTAGAAGTTGCAAACAACAGAATTGCTGCTTCTCAAGCCGCAGTCGCAAAAAGCCTCACTGTAACTTCAACCCTAACTTCAAATCTAACCAAAAAAGAAATAAAGCGACAAAGCGATCTTATTAGGTTAGACACTCTCCAAAACAAAAACAAAAAAAGTCGAATTGACTTAGCAACCGCCACTGCCAAATTAACAAATCAACTCAATAGAAATTCAGCCGCTAACGCAAAGCACGCAGCTACGAGCAGGTCTGCCGCAGCAGCAACAAAGAAATTTTCTTTAAGTATAAGGGAAATGAACGGAAGGATTATGGCATCCCGTGGAATGATGGGGGGTCTAGTCAGCAATTTAAGAAGTTACTTGTCATTAGGTGCATTGATTGGCGCAGGTGCTTTTCTTAAAGGTGCAGATTCATTTAAAACAATTCAAAATCAATTGCGGGGAGTCACTTCATCAAGCGAGCAGTTGAAAGACGTTACTCAAGGTCTTTTTGGAGTTGCTATACGGGCAAGAGTCCCTATCAAAGACCTAGCGATTTCTTACAGAAGATATGATATGGCTTTAAAACGTGCAGGTGAAAGCCAAGCCAGCACGTTGCGGATCACAGAGACTATATCCAAATTGTTAACCTTAAACGGTTCTTCTGCAATGGAAGCATCGCAATCGCTTTTACAGTTAAGCCAAGCCTTTAACAAAGGTAAGCTAGATGGTGATGAGTTTAGAACTACTGCCGAAGTGATGCCTCAACTTGTTGATAACATTGCAAAGTCTCTCGGTATAGCCAGAGGTGAAATTTACAAATTCTCAAAAGACGGAAGGATAACTATTGGGATTTTGCTAAAGGCTTTGAAGGGAATGGAGAAGCAAGTTGACGAGTTAATGAAAAACACTCAGTTTACTGTAGGCCAAGCGTTTACAAATTTAGTAACGAAAGTCATTTTTGCATTTGGACAGTGGGATAGGGCGACAGGGTTTACTAAAAACTTGGCAAAATTTATTGGATTTGTCGCAGACAACCTTGATGAAGTTTTAAGAGTTTTAGAAGCAATTACTGCTTTTGTTATTGTTGGAGGAATTGCTTCATTGACCGCTGCTTTTGCATCGTTTGTTGTGGCAACTGGTGGGTTAGGTTTAATTGCGCCTATTCTTGCAGGAATAGCAGCAACAATGACTTACCTTTCAGGTGAAGTTATTGTTTCCGTTGATGGAATGATAACTTTAAGAGATGTATTTTGGCATGGATTTAAACAAATTTTTACTCTTTTTACAAAAGCAAAAGAATCAGCGTCCGCTTTTAAAGCCACGTTAATTTCTATTGCAAATCAACCTGGTTTTGCATGGGTTAAATTTCTAGCTGAACCTCAAAGAATGTTTGACGGTATGTTAAAAGTTCTTTTATATCTTAGAGATTCTTTAATCACAGTGATTTCTTTTGCCAAAGCACTTTGGGATGCTTTTAAACCCGCCCCTGATTTATTAAATCAAATGGCGGCTCCAGGAGAGTTTTTAGAAAACTCAGATTTTGGCGTAAATAAATTAAAAGATAAGTTTGATTTCTTTAAACAATTTATCATGTTTATTTTTGAAGAAATTGCGATTTACATATTAAGAACTTTTGCAAGGATTGCAGATGCTCTTGCTCCGTTTTTAGACTTAGCTATTAATTCAGCCATTGGAAAAATTAATGAGCTTATTGAAAAAATAAACAAAGTAACTTCAAAACTTACAATTTTTAAAATTGATCCAATCGAGTTAATTTCAACCGTAAGAATTGCCGATCCAGATCGCCCTAATCAATTTTCTGATATGCTTGAGGAAGGTGGAGATTCATTTGGATCAGAGTCTATAATTGAAAAAATAAGGAAGGGTAGTACAGAGTTAAGAGAAATTCTTGACGCAGCAAGACAAAATGGAATCGAGGGTGCTGCTGCATGGATTTCTTCAATCGATGCTTGGAGTTTAGAATTTCTTGAGCAAATTCGAAAGTTTAAAGAGGCTACAGGCGAAGCTATTGATGCCTCGTCAGATGCAATAAGCAAACTTAAAAATTTGAGAGGCACTGGTCCAAATACTTTAGGAGAAGGCGCTTTAGATGGTCTTAAAGAGCAAGCTACTGAAACCGAGTCTGTGTTTAAGTCAGTCTTCAGCAACATGTCGAACGCATTTCAAAACTTTGTTCGCACTGGGAAATTAGACTTTAAAGAATTAATGCGATCTATTCTTGCTGATCTTTTAAAGCTGTTTATGAACAATTTATTTAAACAATTGTTTAGTGGTATGATGGGAGGTGGTGGAGGAAGTTTCCTCGGTGGTTTGTTTGGAGGTGGAATGGCAGGAGGTGGAGTAGTTTCTGCCGCAGGGGGTTACGGGTCAACTACAACAAAACTTCCTGGGGGCTGATGAGGTGGCCCATTTGCCTCTGGCGGGTACACAGGTGGTGTATCAACGAACTCATTCGCAGGTTTTGTCCACGGACAAGAATACGTCATGCCTGCATCGCAAACAGCAAAATACAGATCGACACTAGATGCCATGCGAAATGGCACATTAAAGACAGGGACAACTGCCGGTGGTGGTGTCATGGTCAACGTCAACAACTACACCGATTCAGACGTATCGGTCAAGAAAAAGAAAAATGGTGAACTTGAACTTACAATCAGGGAAATAGCTCGTCAGCAAATTGCAGAGCAAACTCCCAAGCTAATTGCTACAAATCTCCGTAACGCCAACAGTCGCGAATCAAAAGCGCTGGGGCAATCGACTTATACGAGAAGGAAGCGTTAGGTGGTAAATGTCAAGAGTTTTGGTGATCGCGGACACGCATGCGCCCTGCATGCTCGATAGCTATCCGTTTTGGCTAAAGACGATTTACGAACAATGGTCTTGCGACCGAGTTGTTCATATCGGTGATTTGGTAGACTGGGCAAGTATCTCTTATCACCCCAAGGCTCCCAGCCTCAAAAACAGTGAGGTTGAATTTGAGCAGGCTATGGATCAGGTTCAGACGCTATACAAGCTATTTCCACGGGTTGACTGGCTTATCGGCAATCATGACGCTCTAAGCGAACGACAAGCGTTAGATTGCGGTTTGCCGACATTGGTTCTCAAAGACTACGCAAAACTGTGGAAAGTCGATAAATGGACTGTGCATCCTCGATTCGCTGATTTAATGATTGATGGTATAATCTACCGTCATGGGGACAAAGGTCGCGGAGGGGCGATGCCAGCGTTCTCAAACGCTCAGTCAGAGTTTGCCAAAGGTCTTGTTCAGGGTCACTGGCATGCCTCTGCTGGTGTTATGTACGGAGCTAACAAAAACAGGCGATACTTCGGACTCCAAGTAGGTTGCGGAATTAACATTTCCAAAAGCGCAATGGATTATGGAAAAAAATTCAGCAAACGTCCTGTCTTGGGTTGTGGTATTGTAATCGACGGTAAGTTTCCTTTGTTTGAGCCAATGGAATTGTAAAATGTCACTGTCAACATTTAAAATTAATCCTGAGAGTGCTTCTTATGCTGTTGCAGATGGCATGAGCTTTGTCGGGGTTCAGCTTGACGGTGGTCAAAGCAGATTTCGTAAAGACAAGATCGGAAGTGCCAGAGTCGTTGACGTGCGATGGACTTTTGACCGGAACGAATATCTTTACTTTACTTCTTTCTACAACACGACAATTGACGAAGGTTCTTTGTCTTTTAAGATTTACTTAATCTTAGACAATCCGATTCCAGTTTTGCACCAAGTTCATTTCATTCAAGATAGTAAAAAGCTATCTAGTCAAACAGGACATTCTTACCAGGTTACAGGTCAGCTTGAAGCAATACCAGTTCCAATTGACGATGCCTTAAATGCGGCAAGAGTTGCGGCATACGAAGCTGATCCAAACACAGACCTTTCTGGAATAACAGTTCCTTCTGATTCGCCACCGCAATCTGTGGGAAGCATTGCTGGTCAAAGTAACATCCAATCAGACATTGTTAGCTTTGCTACATCGAGTTACTTCAGCGATCCTGATTCCGCAGGTATAGTTTATTCGGCAACCAATCTTCCTGCTGGACTAACTATCAATTCAAGCACAGGGTTAATCTCTGGGACGATTACGCAAACTCCAACATCGCTATTCGCAACTGTGATTGCAACCGGTCCAACTGGTTTTGCAACTCAAGAATTTACATGGTCAGTTCAAGTCAATAACGCACCACCTCCATAATGACTAGAGATTACGCAAAATTCTTTTTAAACTCAAAGTCATCAATCGTATTGGTTGAGTGCATTGAGATTTCGCATCCTGATTTTTCTCAGACTCATCGAGTTGTCAGAAATATTACTGCCGGAGTCACAGTCACTCACGAAGATTCGATTGCTTACACTTACGTTTATTACCCACTGAAGATAACTAAAAACGGAAGCATCGGTGATCTTGATTACGGTTTGCAAATTGAGTTTGGCGATCTTGGTGGCAACTTACAACTTGAGTTAGATTTGGTTGCGGCAAACAACGGGTTTGATACTAAACCTGTTTGCAAGATGCGTGGGTATCGATCCGACGACTTGTCTAAAGCAATCCACGGTCCGCTTACTCTTGAAGTCAACGAACTGGCATTTAACAAGGACGGCGCACAGTTTGATGCTGTAGCACCTTATCAAAACCAGAGTTCAACTGGCAGACTTTACACTTTGAACCAATTTCCGATGCTTAGAGGGTTCTTGTAATGTCAGGTGAGAAAGAACTTGATGATTTCCATTTTAAAAAATACGACCGATTGAATTACAATTGCTCGCATTTTGTCCGTGATCTTTGGATGTTTTTGGAAGGTCAAGACATCTGTGATATGGTATCTGCCTGGAACTCAAACAGTCTTTCCGATGCAATGTCGAGTCGGAAAGGGTTGTGGAAATTAGAGCATCCAGTGCAACCTTGCATAGCTTTGTTTGCCAGAAAAGGCGATCCACCTCATGTCGGAGTGTTCATGCAAGGCATGATTTTTCACATGACCGAAACGGGTCCAGAACTTCAAAACTTGTCGTATGTTTTATCAACTTTTGAAAGCGTGAAGTATTACCTATGCAACACAAAGTACAACTCACAGTAATACCAAATGTTTTAGATCAAAACGAAAATGTTCACATTCCAACTGACAATGTGATCGATTCGCTTTACGATTATTTCGAAGGTCAATTCCCTGACAACTCTCGACTTTACCATGAGAGCGTTTCATCAAAAACTGACGTAACGCCAGTCTCTGGTGATATTGTCAATTCGATGGAACAACTTCGAGAATTAGAAGGTGACATTTTTTGTGTCGTTTACCCACAGTTCTTCCTGTTCGGTTTGACGGGCGTATTTGGGTCGCTGCTTAAAGTTCTTCTATTAGGACTGCTCAGTTACCTTTTGCGTCCAAAACCTCCTGTCGAGCGAAACACAGGCGATCAGTCACCTAATAATGGCCTTTCTGAACGAGTAAATCGAGCAAGACCGAACGAGCGAGTTCCTGACATTTACGGTGAGGTTAGATCAGTCCCTGATCTTATTGCCAAACCTTTCTTTAGGTTTGAGGCCAACCAAGAAGTTGAATACAGTTACATGTGTGTTGGTCGTGGCGAGTTTAGGATTCAGGATATAAAAGACGACCAGACTCCCATTGAGGACATTGCTGCGGTTTCGGTCGAAGTCTACGGTCCATACGAATCACCAAATAAACCTAGCAAGACAATCCAGCAATCGATTGGACGGGCAATTGATGAACGGGTATGGAGTGCAGTCAAGTCAAACGCTGTCAACGGTCAAATTTTGCGTGCGCCTGACGCAACTTTAATTGAAGGTAATGAAGATATTGCTTTTAACGGCCCAGATCAAATTGTCACAAACAACCAAGACATTAACTTTGAAAGTTTTTTTGCTGTTGGCGATAAAATTACGATACAAAATTCTTTATCTGGTGACCCTGAAAACACTGTTGATCTTGACGGAGTTTATGAGATTTTTCAGGTTTTTAACAGCAACATCGTTTTGATAAATCCTGGTTTAATTAATAACAATTGGAATACTCCAAATTTAAATACAAATTATAGCAGTGCAAATTTAAGTTCGGATACTGAAAAATGGGTCGGTCCGTTTACTGTTAAAAGCCCTTGGATAGTTCTTGCAAATTACATTGCCGTAAACGGAATGTATAAGGACGATGGCGAAGAACAGAATGCCATTACAGTTGAGATCGAAACTGAAATGAAGCAAGTCAATTCTGAAGGTCAAGAAATTCTTGGAACTAAACAAACAACCAGAAGGTTTATTGAAGGTTCTGACGTTCTGCAAAACTCTCGATCCGAGTCTTCTTTCTATACATTAACCGGAAACACAAGTGTAGAAAACGCTAAAGATAAGCTGTGGGAAGTACGTGCAAGAAGGATTACCCCAACCTTTGACGAAAAAGACACAAGGTTTGTTGATGAAGTTCAATGGCGTGATCTCTACGGCCTTGAGTACGTCGATAAGGAAAGTTTTGGTGATGTGACAACCATAATGGTCAGGACTCCAGCAACCGCAGGTGCTTTGGCAGTTAAGCAAAGAAAATTAAACTGTTTAGCTTGGCGAAAAATACCATCTCGCATCGATGGAACCAACACTTTTACAAATGAAAATCAAACAAATAGTGACGCAACTTTAATTATACGTCACATTGCTCTTGATCCAACTCTTGGAAACATGCAAGAAAGCGACCTTGATTACGACAGTATTTTTACTGCTTCAAGTCAAAATCGAACTTACTTTGGAAATAAAAAATGCGTTTTCTTTGCTCATACTTTTGACAACAAAGACTTGTCTGCTGAAGAAATGATTGTGGCAGTGGCAAATGCAATGTTTTCAACACCATATCGGCAAGGTAGTCAGCTAAAGCTAAATTTTGAACAAAAGACTGATCTTTCAAAATTACTTTTTAATCATCGAAACAAGATTCCTGGTTCTGAAGTTAGAAACGTCAGGTTTGGTGCAAGCGACAATCATGATGGAGTTGAGTTTGACTGGACTGACACAACTGACGGGGCAACAGAGACTTACCAGATTCCCTACGATGGTTCGGCAAGCAATCCTAAGAAGATTGAGATTGTGGGCATTACAAACGAAATACAAGCTCACATGCACGCTTGGAGAGAATGGCAAAAGATTCAATATCAGAATGTCGCAGTTGAGTTTGATTCTACTGCGGAAGCAGCAATATTAACTTTGAATGACAGAATCTTGATTGCCGACAACACTCGGCCTGACACAAACGATGGAAACATTGTTTCACAAAATGCTGTGACTCTTGAACTGTCGCAACCATTTGTTCCTGAATCTGGAGAAGACTATACAATTTTCATTCAGCATTTTGATGGCAGCGTCGAAAGTTTAGACATTGGTGCAGTAAACGATTCGACTCATGTCACTGTCGGATCGCCACCGAGGTTGCCTTTGGTTCTCGATGCGGATCGGTATGCTAGAACAACTTATCAAATCATCAAAAACTCTCGCGTAAGACCAAGTGCATTTCTTGTTAAAGAGATCGATCCGAAAGACAGTTACGTTGTTTCCATGCAAGCAACCAATTATGACGAGAGGTTTTATGATCATGACACAGACTTCTTGACTGGATTCTTTGACGACATATCAGAAGATACATTGATCTTTATTGAAAACTGGGAAGATATAGACTGCCCTTCTGGTCAATGGAGGCTTTATCAAGACCCAGGTGGATTCGACTCAACAGTTCCATTTGAGATACAAAACAACATTGTTGGCATCGGTCCGGCAGCGCAGGGAGTTAAGCACGGCGAGCTTGACGGTACTAATGCGATCTGGGTTGATTTGACGACAAACCCTGCCAACACTTACACGTTAAGCCTGTTTTATTCTCCACGACCTGCTGTAAGTGCTTTAGACAATCGGATAGACATTTATTGGGACAATGCTTTAGTTCATACGATGTCAACTGACGGGACTAATAACACTGAGACAGTCTGGGAGACAATTGAATTGGCACTTGATGCTCCAGACACAACAACAACCAGATTAAAATTTCAATCAATCCAAGGAGATGGTGTAGGTGGTTTGCTTGACGACATAAAGGTCACTCAAATCGGATTGAAACCGACTTACTTGCGATCAAATGGTGACAGGATATTCCAACCTGACGGAGTTAGCATTTATCGTCAACCGGCTTAGTTTTTTCAAGAATGATGCGTTCGTTTAGACTTTCATTTTGAGAACTCCATTTCATTGGGTAATTTCTATCAATCCCAATCACTAGATACCGTTCACCTTTTTTTACTTTTCGAAAAGCAATTGCTTTGTAACCTTCAGGAACACCACCTGTTACTTCAAAGTTCATTTTGCAATCTTTGATTTAAAGTTAAATAAGCTAATGCTGCTTGTTGGGGTACTACTCCGTTTCCCAGCAGTCTAGTTCGGTCAATCCTGTGGGGACACCCATCAACCACTCTATCCAGTTCGGGTTCAGATAACCACTGCCGCTTAAATGCCTCACGGCATCTGGCAAGCTGTTGGTCAAAGGATTCCGATTTTTCTTGGCAAGTGTTTCTGGCTTTACTGCCCCTTTGTAATCTCTCGCTGCCGGAGTTGGTAGATTGGCAATTTGATAAATCTTGACTGCAACTGGATTGACTTGCTCCCTTAAATTTGACGGTCGTTTTCGGCCTTTCCGAACCGTTGTTGCTTGCCGATAAATTGTTTGTGGGCTTTTCTGACAAAGATGATCCATTGTGTTTGGAGTTGCCCAAGATAAAGACTCGCTTTCTTTGGTGAGGCGCGCCAACTTCTGCCGCTGAGAATACTCCCCACGTTGCATCGTAACCTGCTGACTCCAAGTCTGAAATGACTTGCTGGAGTCCTCGGTTGATGTGTCCTTCGACGTTTTCAAAGAAGCATTGAACAGGTCTAATTGTTTTAATTTGCTGCAAGATGAAAGGCCAGAGGTGTCTTGGGTCTTCTGTTCCAAGCTGGTGTCCGGCAACAGAGAATGGTTGGCATGGGTAACCTCCAGTGAGGATGTCCACCTTTCCTCGAAATCCTTTTCCTGGAAAGGTTTTAACATTCGTCCAAACAGGTGCGGGAGCCATTTGATTCGACTCCATTTTTTGCACCAAGTTTGCAATGACGTATGCTTCGATTTCCACGCAAGCGACGACTCGATGGTCGATTCCAGCAAATTCAAGTCCTCTTTCGAGTCCACCGTATCCGGTACAAAAGCTGACGACACTTTTAAGTTTTTTGGTATTACCCACATGCCTACTCATTTCCCATTGATGATGAAAGTTTTTGATGAATCCTATAGTCAACACTTTCAAATTCCACTGGTTTTGCTTGCCAGTCACTTCTAAGATTTCTCCTTTTATCGTGCTTTGACCACTTAGACTGAATTTCCTTGCAAGCCTCTTTTATTTGCTCTGGTGTCGGTTCATAAACTTCTTTGTTGTAATCGTTTCCATCTTCCAAAAAACTAAGTTCGTGTCCAAATTTTTTAAGAGCATATGCGGCTGACTTAATCGAACTTCGAGACTTGCCAAGTTCCTTAGCGACCTTGTCTATCGAGCGAAATTTTTTCAATGCGAAGATCAAGTTTTGTTTGTCTTCTCTTAACTTTTTTTGACGAGGGGTTTCCATTTAAAATAAT
>JAAHTG010001832.1_pt2 | contig 11539 bp, 14 predicted proteins | sample 6116081 | NCBI WGS metagenome assembly JAAHTG01 (sample SAMN13939989, study PRJNA603662) | sponge metagenome | isolation source: marine sponge | host: Mycale hentscheli | place: New Zealand | collected 2005
GGGTAAAGGTTTAACCGCCGCAGCAGCAAACCCCAGAGGCGCAGCAAGAGCCGCCCAAATACTCGCAAGTATAGCAACACGGGTGTCGTCAATCCCAGGTGGCGCTCGTATAGCGGCTGCTGCTCAATCCTTGAGGTCACAACTGCCCAAAATCATTCCTGAGATTGGGGAAAAAGTCACCGAAAATGAACTAGAGGCAATAGAAAAAGAGAGGCAAGTAATAGCAAAATCAATTGCGGCTCTGTCGAAAAACAAATTAGCCAAACAACTTAACAAACAAGGACCTGGAGCGGAAGAAGTTGGTGCTGGAGAAATGTACGCTGGCAACAGAAAAGACAATACATCGTCGAGCGGACTATTTAAAGAAAGTCACCCCATAGGAGATCCCCTAATGAAACTCACAATGTCACAACTCAGGACACTGGTTCAAGAGGAAATAAATAAACTTAATGAAGAGGATGATTCTTTTTCAAAAGCGGGTGAAGAGATTGCCAAAAAAGGCACAGAAGGTGTGTTCACAGCTAAAGCCAAAAAGCGAGGAATGACCGCTCAAGAGTTTGCTCGTAAAGTGTTGGCGAATACAGATGAATATGATACTAAAACAGTACGCCAAGCTTCTTTTGCTAAGGGTGCTAAAACCGTGGCGGACAAAAAATGAAAATCAAAAAAAGCCGATTAAGAAAAATTATTAAAGAAGTTCTGCTAAATGAGCAGAATTATAAGTCTTATAAAATCAAGAAAGGTGACACTCTTTCTGCCATCTCTAAAAAAAGTGGTGTGCCGATTAAGACACTTGCAAAAGTTAACAAGATTAAGAATATTGATTTTATTCGTGCTGGTGATACTTTAAAAATTCCCGCCAAAGGAGCAGGAGATGAATTTTTAGGTGGCATGTCAAGTCCAGATGGACCTATGTCGGTTGATCCTAATGATCGCTCTAGTGAACCGAAGAAGAAGAGAGGCGGTCGTGCCCGGATGTTCAATCGAGACGAATTCAACAGGGTAAAGAAATCTCTTGGTCCTCGCTGGGACAGGATGGTTAAGAAGAATGGGGAATCCGAAGTAGGGAATCGTGTGATAGATTATATGAGTGATCTGGATGGCGACGATATTAAATTTACCGTTGATGGCGGAGTAAAGAAACCTGAAACTCTAGTGCAAAAACTGATGAGACTTCGAAAAACTAAGGTAAAATGAAATCATGAAAATCACAAAATCTTTATTGAGAACAATTATAAAAGAGGAACTCCTCAAAGAATATGGCATGGAACAAGACTTCAAGCCTGGTATGAGAGTTGGCTGGAACACCTTGGCAAAGGTTAATAAAAAAACCGCCAGCGGCAGAGAAAAGGTAGATTATATTCGTGTACCTATGGAAGGCGAAATAGTCAGCGTTGAGATGGATAGATACTCAGCAGAGCCTGGGTTTGCCATGGTGGCTATCGAGGGTGAAAGAGAACCTATTATGGTTGACTTAACGGAACTCTTACCAGCGTAACTATCTCTTAGAAACTACTTATATTAGTATGAGTACTTTTAGAGAACACAAGACAATTGCCGACCGAGCAGCGAGCGACAGAAGCCGCCACAGGCAAAAGATTGAAAAAGCAATAAAAGAAAGCATCAAAGATGTTGTTGCTGAAGAAAGTATTATTGGTCAGAGCGGTAAAAAGAAAATTCGTATTCCTGTAAGAGGGATCAAAGAACACAGATTTGTATATGGAACCAACGAAAAAAATAAACAAGTTGGATCGGCACAAGGAAAAGATGTAAAAAAAGGGCAACGGATTGGACACCGTCGGAAAACCCAAGATAATAAAGAGGGTGACAAACCGGGTAATAAACCTGGCGAAGAGATGTATGAAATAGAGATGTCTTTAGAAGAATTGGCAGGATATCTTTTCAACGATCTTCAGCTTCCAGAACTAGAAAAAAAGAATTTCAAATTTACTACTCAAGAAAAAATGAAAAGAAAGGGAAAAAGACCTTACGGGATCCGTCCACGCTTATCTAAAAAAGAAACTATAAAACAAAAAATTAAAAGAAAAAAAGCAGCAATCAAAGCAGGGTCCTATGACCCAACCACTGGTGAAAGATTTACTTTTCATGAAAGCGATTTACGCTATAAACACATAGCTCCTGTCGTCAAAGAAAATACAGCCGCTGTTGTCTTTTTTGTGATGGATGTGTCTGGATCAATGACAAAGTCAAAAAAGTTTCTAGCTAGAAGTTTTTTCTTTTTGTTGTACCAATTTTTAAATCATCGATATTCTTCTATAGATGTGATTTTTGTTTCTCACACCGCAGATGCTCATGAGGTCAATGAAGAACAGTTTTTTACACAGGTTCCAAATGGGGGCACCTTAGTTTCGACGGGTCTCAAAAAGGTAGAAGAAATAATCGAAAAAAGATACCACCCCAGTAACTGGAATATTTATACCTTTTATTGCGGCGATGGAGACAATTGGTCTATTGATAACAAAGAAGCGTTGGCAGCGTTTCGTAGGCTTAAAGAAGTCAACCAATCTATGTGTTATACGGAAATAGGAAAATTAAATGACTATCGAGAATACTCTTTGTTTGCCGGGGGTACTGCCGATAAAAGACTATGGGATTGGACTAAATTGGCGGAAGATAAAAAATTTAAAAGGGTACGCCTTGAAAAAAGTGATGATATTTGGGCTGCCTTTAAGAAATTGTTTGGAGGGAAGATATAGTGTCTGAGTGGTCTATGGAAGAGTTAACAGATTGGGACAATAAAATTTGTGCCATTGGAGAGGGGCTCACTCTTGATTGGTATCCTATCGAGTATTAAATATGTAATTATAAAGAAATGATAGGACATATGGCGTATACTGGATTACCTACACATTATCGTCATTGGTCTTTTGGTAAATCATTCGACAGAATACAGACAGAATATAATCTAGGAATGTCAGGCTTGCCCTATGAAATGATTATTAATTCTAACCCTAGTATTTCATACCTCATGACGGAAAATCCAATGTCAACTCATATTTTGACCATGGCGCACTGTGTTGGTCATAGTGATTTCTTTAAGAACAACCGGATGTTTAAAGAAACCGGCGCAGACACCGTAATCAGTCGATTTAAGTCCGCTGGCAAGCGGGTAAAAAAATATATGGAAGATCCTAATATAGGAATAGAAAATGTAGAAAGAATATTGGACGCTTGTCATTCTATTCGTTATCAAGTCCCCCGCACTCCAGGAATCAAGAGACGGTCCCACCCAGGATTAAAAAAATATTATGAAAAACTTGTTTTAAATGATACCACCGGTCGGTGGGACAACTTTGATCTTAGTAAAATACCCCTAGAGCCTGATTCTAATGTTTTAGGGTTTATCGCCGAACATAATAGGTTTTTAAAAGAGTGGGAAAAAGACCTTATTCGTATTGTTGAAAAAGAGTCGCTTTATTTTATACCTCAAGCCTATACTAAAATTATGAATGAGGGCTGGGCGTGTATGATCCACGAAAAAATTGTTAATACTCTTGGAATACCAGATGATTATTATCTTTCGTTTATTAGATTACATAATCAAGTAGTTAGACCACATTTAGGTAGAATTAACCCCTATCATCTTGGATACAAAATATTTAAAAATATTGAAAAAAATCAAGGCTTTAATGAGTGCCTGCGTGTACGGGAGACTCATAATGATGAGACATTTATCAAAACATATCTTAATGAAGAGTTGTGTAAAGAATTGAATTTATTTAGCTATTCTTTCAATAAAAAACAAGGATATAATGAAATAACCGATGTTTCTGGCGAAGAAAGCTGGAGAACTGTTCGAGACGACCTAATTAAAAATATAGGGTTAAATGGTGTTCCTGTGGTTTTAATCAAGGAGCTAACACCTGAAGGATGTTTAATCCTAGAACATGAACACGATGGAAGAGATTTAGAATTGTCCGAAGCAAATAAAGTTTTTGAACATATTAACGATCTATGGCAAGGTGATGTAAAATTCACTACAGTTATTGAAGATGAAACCTGGGAGTTTTAAAAAAATGGCACAACGCAAGTCAGATAAATTTCTTAAGTTGGTCAGCAAGCACCAAGAGCGTGTTAAGGAGCCCAAGTTTCATGGGACGCTGGCTGACTATTTAAAAATTATAGAAAAAAATTCAGATGTAGTAAAATTATCACACAAAAGACTTTTTGATGTGATAATGGATCACGGACTAACACGAATGCAAAAGTCTGATGATCGTTGTAATAAATTATTTGGATCAGAGGAACTTAGAACTTACGACTATTTTCAAGATAGGTTTTTTGGAATGGAAAGGTCTCTGGCTAAAATCATGAGATTTTTAAGATCTGCCTCTTTAAAAGGTGAAGAAAGCCGTCAGGTGCTGCTATTGCTAGGTCCAGTCGGTGCAGGAAAATCAGCCCTAATGGAACATATCAAAGGAGCCCTGGAAGAGTCTGAGGACATGTATCATATAGAGGGATGCCCAATTCGTGAGGAGCCATTACATTTAATTCCTAGATCTCTCAGAAAAGAATTTCAAGATTTATATGGAATTCGAATCGAGGGCGATTTATGTCCTGTTTGTCGTCATAGGTTACAAGAAGAATATAACAATGATTATACTTCTATGCCGATTACTCAATCTTCATTTTCTGTTCGAGGAAGACGAGGTGTTGGGGTTGTACCCCCAATGGATGCCAATAGTCAAGATGCGACAATTTTGATTGGAAGTGAAGATATTTCTAAGTTAGATTTATACTCTGAGGATGATCCCCGAGTATTGTCTTTAAATGGTGCGTTTAATGTTGGTAATCGTGGTATTGTAGAATTTGTTGAGGTGTTTAAAAACGAGATAGAATTCCTGCATACTATGATTACAGCGACGCAAGAAAAGGCAGTACCCTCTCCAGGCAAAGGTCCTATGATTTATTTTGATGGAGTTATTTTGGCCCACTGTAACGAGGCTGAGTGGAATAAGTTTAAATCAGAAAATACTAATGAAGCTATTTTAGATCGTATTGTAAGAGTCAATGTTCCCTATTGTTTAGAGGTCTCTGAAGAAGTAAAGATTTATAAAAAATTATTAGGTCTATCTGATTTTGATGGTCATATCGCACCTCACACACTTGAGGTAGCATCGATGTTTGCTGTCTTGAGCCGTCTACACCCTTCTAATAAGGTAGATGCCCTGACTAAAATGAAACTCTATGATGGACAAGATGTCATAGAAAGAGGAACAGTAAAGAAGATTGATATTACTGACCTCCGTGATGAGGCTCGCAATGAAGGTATGACAGGAATATCTACTCGCTTTATAATGAAAGCAATTGATGCAGCGTTGTCGGACAGCGAAAGGAACATGGTAACCCCTGTCTCTATTAGGGATGCTTTAATTAAGCAAGTCAAAGATCAAATAGTAGTCGAAGACGATAGAAACCGTTACTTAGAATTCCTAGGAAAGACGCTTCATGAAGAATACTTAAGAATATTGGAAAAAGAAATAACCAAAGCCTTTGTTTCTGCATACGATGAACAGGCTGAAGCTCTCTTCAACAACTATCTGGACCACGCTGAGGCATATGTTAACATGTCAACGGTCAAAGATGCGGTCACTAACGAGGAAATTTCCCCTGATGAGAGTTTTATGACTTCTATTGAAGAACAAATAGGAATCACAGGCACATCAAGAGAAAATTTTCGTGTTGACATCACAGCTTTTATGTTTTCTAAGTTCAGAAGAGGTGAAAAAGTGGATTGGCAGTCATATGCTCCCCTTAAGGAGGCTATTGAAAGCAAATTAACCTCTTCAGTTAAACAAATTTCAAGAATTGTGACAAAATCTAAGTCCCGAGATAAGAAACAACAAGGAAAATACAACGAAATGGTCCAAACTTTAATTGAAGAGTACGGATATGATGAAAATTCCGCTGAAGAGGTAATAAAGTTTGCCGCAAATAACCTTTGGCGTGATAGTTAAGAGAAAATAGACTTTTTTGTTGACAAAAGACCTTTTTAAGGTAAATTAGAGTCATGGAAGATGAAAAAAACGAAGATTTTGTTGAAAAATTAAAAAAAGTCTTCGATTCTGTAGTACCGGCACCAAGTGGACCAGACTATCCCTCAAACGCTGTTCGTTTGGGCACTTTTGTTCGTTGTATCAGGAATAACCGCCTAGGATTAGTAGTAGATGCGTTTTATGGGGATGTTGACCAAGTTGGTGAGAAAATAATTGTCTATACTGTCCTTTTATTGCCTCAAGCATCGCTTTATGCCACCAAGTCACTGAAAAACGACAAATACTATCTTATAAATGAATATGAATACGATATTGTAGCATACTTAATGATAAACCCAGTTGATATCAAAGAATTGTCCAAAAATTTTGTAGGAGATTTTTTATGACACTCAAACTTACGCCAGCCGCCTTGTTGTTTGACATGGACGGCACCTTAACTGACGCTAGACAGATGATTACTGATGATGTGGTAAACACCTTGATTCAAGTTAATAATTCAATCAAAAAACATCTGGTCACAGGTTCTGATATGATAAAGATTGAAGAACAAATTCCTACGAGCATCCTATTGGAGCTATTTGATAAAGTTTATTCATGTAATGGTACCCGTGTTTACAATTGTAACCTTGATATGGATGATGAAACAATGCCTATAGAGCCAGAGTTAATTCACCAAGTTACTTTAAAAGATTACTACTCAGATGCCGATATTAATCATATTATTAATATTCTTATGAAGACTGCATACGAAACCCATACAAAAATAAAAACAGGAACATTTATAGAGTGGCGTAATAGTCAAATCAATTTTTCTGTAATTGGAAGAAACTGCACGACTGACCAAAGAGAAGATTATGTTCGATGGGATCAAAAAAGCGGGGAAAGACAAAAAATAGTTGATAACCTCCGTAAAGAATTTAAAGGATGGGGATTGTCTTTTCGTCTCGGGGGGCAAATCTCTATTGATATTACTCGGGAAGGCTGGGACAAGAGTTATGCTTTTAAAAACATGACCCAAACTCCAGACCAATGTGTTTTCTTTGGAGATAAAATCTGCAAAGACGGCAACGATCTTGATATCGCTATGAAATGTGCAAAATATCACCATGTTGATGGACCCGCAGATTTAATCCTTCAATTGCAGAGATACTTATGAATGATTACAGTATTTACGCTACTGGTTGGTATTCTATTAGCCCTGCTTTTACCTGGTGGAACTTTAATGCTCATCATGTGGCTGAAATCAAAGCACGCAGAGAAGCAGCGAGAGTTGTTGAAGAAGATAAACACAAAAAGAAAGTTAACTCTGCAAAAATTGCAGAAGGAACAATCTCGATATATGCGTAGTAAAAAAAACAAATAAAAAACTTGACCAACTTTATATCCATGCTATTATACTGATGTAGGGAGAGGGTTTTGGACTGATCATCTAAATACCCGGCTCTATGCCTGCCTCATCAGCAGGGAAATAAAAGACACAAGATGATGGGTTGATTATCCTGATTCAGTTCACTACCGAAGCCTAGTTGGAAGGTTGAGATTGGCGGTTCGATTCCGTCCTTCGGTTTCATTTTTTTCTTGACTTCCTCAAAAACCATGATAATATAAGATACAAGGAGAGAGTATGAACTGCTTTCAAATCGAAGTCCGTGGCGTAACCTTTACAATTTGGGCACCTAGCCTCCGTGAGGCGGTGGAGACCTTCATGATTGATATGGATTTCTTTGAGGTCCCCAAGGAGTTGATGGCTTGTGCTCCCGCACAGGAGTTTACGATGCCAGACAATATTCCGGGTGGTTTTTAGAATTATTTTCTTGACTTCCTTTGAAGTCATGGTAATATATGTTTAGAGGGAGAGAGAGAAATGTTAGTAGCAAACGCTATCAAGAAGATTCGCAATCGTGCTAAGGTCGTTGGTCGTGAGGTCATCATCAAAGAAGAGGACCACCACGGAAACGGCAGTAACAAGGTTTATGTTCGGTTTGAGAACTCAAATCAACTTATTACCTTTTACCAGCGAAATGACGGACACATTAGTTCGCCCCATCTCGTTCGTGATGGTGATGTCAGCGATATAATGACTGACTACTTTGCCGGATACTTCGTCGATAACATCACGCAAGCGTTGAATACGATTGTTCCACTGCCGCCCAAATACCCGGTCGGCTCGCTGGTCCGCTTCAAGGATAACAAGCGTAATAACCGATGGAAGTTGGCAGGCAAGGTTGCCTTAGTAATCGAAGCCGGAGCCGGCGGCAACTACAAGGTCCAGTACGATGGTAGTGAAGACCGCTACAACCCCTTCTACTCCCAGCGTGACCTTGAGATGATTTCATAAAAAACTTGACACCTACCAGGGTCATGGTAATATAAGATACAAGGAGAGGGTGATGTCGGTTCAAGACCATATTGAAAATATTCTCAACGCCGAAGGTCAAGGAGCACTTGACGCTTGGTATGACGCCATCAACGAGCATCCCAAGAATTCTATGGATATTCACAAAGTGGTTGTTGACCACCTTGTTCATGAAACCTTTATGAAAGCTGCTCTGTACTAAGGAGAAAAAAATGGCTATCGCAAATCCCGAAGTAGAATTTCACCTTCCCGAGTTTATTGACGCCTGCGCTGTAATGCTTAACGAGCACTACGAGTCCAAGTTTGCAAATCTTGAGGTTCCCAAAGTCAAAGTCAAAGAGGGTGGCAAGTATTACAAAGTTATTAAGGAACAGGGCGAATACAACAAGCATGTTTGGTTCTTCGTCAGTAAAGAGGACGGCTTGATATGGAAGCCCGCTTCTTGGAAGTCACCTGCTAAAAACTTCCCTCGTGGCAATATTCTTGAAGACAAAGCAAAAGATGTCATCGGCGTCTACGGAATCTAAGGAGAGAAGATGTCTGAAAAAGATAAGCAATGGAAGTGTAATTTCAAACTTGAGATTATCAGTAAAGAGGGAGCATCACTTGATGATTTTAATGCTTCCCTTGATAAATTTGTTAGTGATTGGATTGATGTTATCCCCGATACAGGAACAGCAGCGCCGGAAAGTGCTATTGACTTCTGGCACGGCGGATTACATTTTCCACCAGACGAAGAATAAAACTTAGGGAAACAAATAAATGAATAAACGACGATAAGTGTCAGGGTTAAACCCGAACCGATCTGGCAGGAAGCATAAAGAGCCAGCGTCCCTACCTTCAGTACCCACATACCTTTGAAGAGTTGCGTGTGGAAGACGGCTTGTAGGGTTAGATACAAAACTAACAGGAATCCCGTAATCGATCGGGTGAAAACTCTTCACATTTTGCGCTTGTAGCTCAGTGGTAGAGCGTTGCCTTTACACGGCAGGGGTCGTAGGTTCAAACCCTACCGAGCGCACCAAATGGTTCCGTAGCTCAGTTGGATAGAGCAACGGCCTTCTAAGCCGTGGGTCGCAGGTTCGAATCCTGCCGGAATCGCCAAGGAGTTGAGATGTTGAAAGTTTTAGGAAAATTACCAAGAGAGTTGGGAGTCGCTGTCAGTGGCGGTCCAGACTCCATGGCTATCCTAGACTTCCTAAACAATAACCATGATGTGACTGCGTGTTATTTTGATCATGGTACGGATTTTGGCAAGAAATGTAAAAGGTTTGTAAAAAACTTTTGCGATACTAAAGATATTCCTCTTGTTATTGGTGTTAATTATAATTCTTGTCCTCCGAAAAAATCAATGGAAGAGCACTGGCGTGATGAGCGATACAAGTTCTTCCATAGTTTTAATATGCCGATCATTACGGGTCATAACTTAGACGATGTGATAGAGTGGTTTTTGTTCTCTTCTATGCACGGCAAAAGTAAAGTTATCCCCTACAACAACAAAAATGTAATTAGACCCTTTATCTCTACTTCTAAACGCTCGCTGGAAGACTGGTGTATTAGGAAGGAAGTTCCATTCCTCACAGACCCAGCAAATGCAGACAGAAAGTTCATGAGAAGCATTATCAGGCACGACATTATGCCACACGCTCGGCTGGTAAATCCGGGCATGGAAAAAATATTTAAGAAACTTGTAGAAAAGGAGTATAATAACATCTGAAAGGACCCGAAGGGGGGATAGCTCAATTGGTCAGAGCACTGGTCTCATAAACCATAGGTTCCGGGTTCGAGCCCCGGTCCCCCTACCATGCCCGAATAGCTCAATTGGTAGAGCAGCGGTTTTGTAAACCGAAGGTTGCGGGTTCAATTCCTGCTTTGGGCACCATAAGCGGCTATCGTATAATGGTCATTACCTCAGCCTTCCAAGCTGATGATCTCGGTTCGATCCCGAGTAGCCGCTCCACATTTAGAGGGTTGACCGAGAGGCCGATGGTGCAGCATTGGAAATGCTGTGTAGGGCAACCTACCGAGGGTTCGAATCCCTCACCCTCTGCCATTTTTGGAGAAAACAATGAATAAACTTTTAAAGGCAGCGTTAAGTCAGTACGAAGCACAAAGAGATGAAGCTCTGGCTGTGCTTGAAATTTACTTTAATAACTCCGTAGGAATTGGGGAACATTCTCACTTGTTAAACGAGATTACAGAGTGGGCCCAAAAGCTTACAGAGGCTGAAGAAAATATTGAGACACTAAAAAGACATTTTTGTGAATAAAAAACCTATATAAAGGTAATAAGTTATGGAGATCCTATTTGGAAAGGGTCATTATTATAAGGAGACCTGACTCATGGCTGTTACCGTTACTAATCAATCTAATCCTTTAGGATCACAACTTGTTCAAGATACAGATGCAAAAGGAACTGCTGTAGACAATGCGTCTGGCGGTTCTGGAACCTTATATGCTGTAGAGGTGGTTAATCCTAATGGAGCCTCAGTTTATTTTAAATTAGCTGATGCGACAAGTGCTACTGCCGGAACAACTGCCGCAGACATGGTGCTTGAGTGCCCTGCTAATTCTACCAAAAATTATGTATTTTTAGCTGGTGTTGCGTTTTCCAGTGGCTTCAGTCATTGGTGTGTCACAGCGGCTGCCGAAAGTAACACTACTGACCCAGGTAGTGATGTAACTGTAAGATATGTTATAGGCGCATAAATTTATTGAATAAAAATATTTTTTGTTCGTTTAATAGGTGCTCACCATACTAACTACAGTGAGCACATAGAACGCATAGTTCTATAACCAGTTTCCAAAAAAGTTATGTGTTTGTTCCTCAGACAAAATGAGGACAACTAATAGGGTTATAATAATTTTTTCATTTCTCTAGGAGGAAATGGTATGCCTACACCTACACACTCAAATTTAAGTGGTAGTTTTTATTCAGGTTCTGACGGTCGTCCACTGATATCTAATATTCAAATGCTCGGTGGTCTTTATGTAGATGTGACTGGATCATATTTATCTTTGCCTATTACGGGTGCATTCGATGTTCCGATTGCTTTTCAGGACAACAAGACCAAGACTGGTCACATGTCGTTCTTAAGTGCCTCTTTCGTAAATGCGTCAGGCTCAGTTATTCAAGCTCTTAACTTCTTGAAGTCACGAATCGATTC
>JAAHTG010002190.1_pt1 | contig 11539 bp, 4 predicted proteins | sample 6116081 | NCBI WGS metagenome assembly JAAHTG01 (sample SAMN13939989, study PRJNA603662) | sponge metagenome | isolation source: marine sponge | host: Mycale hentscheli | place: New Zealand | collected 2005
CGAACTGTGTACCTTGAGCTACGTTTTCTGTCTCTAATGTTATTACAACAACATTATTTGGAAGAGTTTCATCAACCGAATCAACTTCAACATCATCAACTGTCGAAGTTAAATTAAATCCAGGTGTCTTTGATGTATCTATAATATTAACACCATAATATTCATTAGATGGTGTATCAAGAACTATTCTAAATGGGTCATTACCATCTGATGTTCCATCTTCTATAACAGTAAATTGAGCTTGAGCTGTACCATCACTACCGATAGTAAAACTACCAGTTAATTGTTCTTCTATATCGATATCTGATATACCTTCAATACTATAACCAACTAAATCACCTTGACTTAAACCTTGTGTTGATAAGTTTATAGTGATAGTATCACCTTCATTAACTTGACTTGGACCTGTTAGAGTATAAGTTGGGACAGATGAATCGGTGATAACTATTGATGACGAATCACTACCATTATCTAATGAGAAAGTAATTGTTTCAAGACCTTCTGATTTAAAGTCACTATCTAAAGTAAATGTAATTGAATCAGTTGTACCTACAACAAAGCTACCTGTAAGACTAGTTAAACCAACAAAATCATCGACTGTTATACCTGAACCATACATGGTATAATCAACAACTGTACCTGTATTCACATTTTGAGTAATTAACGTTACTGTGAATTCATTATTATTTGTTTCATTAACAGTTGGATTATTAACAGTAAGACTATAACTAGCTGTTCTTGATGTATCAACAATATTAACATCAATAAATTCATCAACACCATCTAAACCTGTTAATCTTAAGATAAATGTTTCAGCAACAGGTTCAGTTAAAGCATCTTCTATAACAGTAAATTGAGCTTGAGCTGTACCATCACTACCGATAGTAAAACTACCAGTTAATTGTTCTTCTATATCGATATCTGATATACCTTCAATACTATAACCAACTAAATCACCTTGACTTAAACCTTGTGTTGATAAGTTTATAGTGATAGTATCACCTTCATTAACTTGACTTGGACCTGATAAGGTATATGATGGTTCTCTAGAAGTATCAATAATATCTACAGATTCACTACCTTTACCATTATCTAACGATAAAGTAAACGTTTCAGTACCTTCAGTTTTTACATCTTCATTTATAAAAAACTGAACTGATGATGACCCACCTACAATATAAAATGAACCTGCTAAACTAATTAAATTTAAATCCGCAGGTGTTATATTAGAATCATCAATAGTGTATGATACTTCTGAACCATCTTCTAAACCGTAAGCATTTAAAGTGAATATAACACTATCACCCTCAGTAACAGTTGTTTTATCTACGGTTAATTCATATGATAAAAATGTTGTATTAACACTACCTTTTTTATTATCTAATGTTAATACAAATTGAGTTAACTCAGTTAATGTAATATTATTACTAACTGAAAATGAAATTGAAGTTGTACCATTCTCATTTACAGTAAACTCACCGTTTAAATCATCATCAGAATTTAATTCATCAATAAAATCCAATTCGACACCACTAATTGTATAAGGTATTGTTGTACCAACGCCAATTCTTTCAGTTTCTAACGTTATAGTAAAAACATCACCACTCTCAACAACTGTTTTATCTATAGATAAAGTATAAAACCTATCATATAAAGAATATTCAGCAAATTTTGTACGCCCTAATTTATAATTTTTAGGCTTTTGAATCTGGTTAATTCTACGATAAGTTTTTTTACTTACATTAAACTTTCTATTAGATAGTGACATTTTAATTATTTATAAAAAAATATATTTAATACCAGTTGTGTATCATTATTTTAGAAGAGTTTCATCAAGTGTTGACACTACCATTATATTCAAGAAAAGTTAAACTAACAAAATCGTCAAATGTTGTACCTGTACCACTTATAGTATATGGTACGTTAACTACATTAGCTACCACCATCAGATGTACCAATATTGGCTTTAATATAATTGAGGAGAGGTACTAGGTCAAACTCACCGTACCCAGATTCGCCAATATATACAAGCCTTCCTTCAACCCCTTGATTTAAGTGTCCACTTATTTTACCGTCCCACATATGAACTACTGATATACCAGGCAAATGTTCAGGTACCTCGTACATTGGTAATCCATTTGAAAATTCATCAATTACATAACTATAATATCTTAGTTCTTTAGTTGATGAAGAAACTACACCGAGATCAAGTGCAGCGGATGTTGGTGATGAGTTGTTAATAGAATTTGTAACCGATTTCCAAGAAGTAGATTGAGTGGTACCACCTAGATCATTTACAATATTAGCTATAATTCCACTTGATCCGTACGTGCGTTGATAGTCATAATCATAGGAACGGTAATCCCAATTTTCGCCACGATGTATTACAGTACCTCCACGTATAACAAATTCTTTTAGTTTATTATATGTTTCGAGATCAGGTTTAAATAAACCACCATTATCGTTACCATCACCCCAGTCTACACTGTCTATCACCAAAATATCGATACTATTCGTATCTAATACATTATCGATAAGCGTGTTATCAGCAGCGTATTCATCTTGAGTTACAAATATATTTACATCACCTACCTGGGTAGGTATTCCCATTGTCGTATCATGTGTAAACAATCTAGTTAGATTGTGGGGTGCTTACGTAATTGTTATAACACGATCTACACTGGTATCGTCTAATGTTATAAGGATATCTCCAGTTGGAGCACCAGCTGCTATATTTAATGTAATACTAGCTGTGTTGCTATTAACTGTAAAGTTACCGATTAAATCGCTGAGACCTAAATCACTAGGTGTGATTACTGCACCTGAAATTGTATACGGTACTAAAGTACCATCAACAATATTTTGATCAGTATTTAGAGTGACTGTAATCGAGGTACCTGCTGTAACGGTACTGTCATCAGCTAATAAAATAAATGGTTCACTAGTGATTTTGTAAATTTCTACGAGAGGGTAGTCCACTGCTGAAGCATCCTGACTAACCCTTGTTAATGCTGATGATATTCCGAGAGCAATAATATCGCCATTAGAATTTAGGGCAGTAGTATTGGTATAAGTTTTGCTACCTGGAAAAATGATATCTGGTACAATTTGTATCCAATCTCCATCTATATATTCGAATATTCGTGATAGGTTTTCTCCGAACGCAACTCGATTACCAACAGCATTAATATCAATACCACCATGTCTCGTAGATGCATATGAATAATAACCCATCTTAGCGTTAATATTTGGTCCCAATTGCACCCAATCTGCACTACCTGTATCATATTCATATACATAGGCTAATGTAGCTGGACCAGCTGAGTGTGTCGTTACAATTCGATTACCACTAGCATTTATTTTGATGGAATCTCTATTGCCCCAAGGGTTACTTCCTAATTGAACCCAATCCCCAATACTATCATCATATTCATATACTCTAGATCCCTTATCTATAGATCCGATAGCAATTCGGTTACCTTGAGTATTCATACTCACGCAAGCTCCACTCTGATCATAAGATCCACCATAAATATCATTTCCAACCTGTACCCAATTGTTATCAATATATTCATGTATTCGAGTCACACCTGAATCATTAATACCCCCAATTAATGATTCAGGTGCTCCCGTTGCAACTCGTTTACCATCACCAGATAAATATACGGCCATATGATGATAACCATCATTTTCTAATAAAATATCGTCTCCTAATTTCAACCAAGCGCCGTCAATGTATTGGTATATGATAGTTTTACCTACTCCTTGGTATATAGGAGCACCAATTGCGATACGATCACCTGAATCATTTAAACTCGCTACTTTACCAGCAAATCCGTTATTTGTCTCGCCTATGATCGGGTCACCTAACAATACCCAGTTGTCATTATTAATATTCTGATATATTCGAACAACACCTCTGCCACCACCACGTTCATCTCCAATAGCTATTATATCGCCAGTTGAATTTAGAGATACAATGTCACCGCCGATATCGTCACCTATTGGTCCAGGATCTGTAATGTGACCCACTAGATGTGCTGTCATTTGTGAATTTCCTATCGTTATATCATTAGTTTGAGCTTTACCGTTATCTAATATTAATTTAAATAGCTCATTTCCTTCATCAATAAAGTATTGACTTATATTAAATGTAACAGATGATGTATTGTTATTAATAGTAAAGCTACCATTTAATGAAGCTATTCCAACAAAATCTGAAGTTGTTATACCAGTACCTGAAATTGTATATGGCACTGTTACCCCATCAGCAACACCCTGTGTTGTTAATGTAATTATAACTGAACCACCTTCATCAACATTTTCTTTATCTGTAGTTAATACATATGTTTCAACTGATGTATCGTTAATAGTCACATTCTGACTCACACCAAGACCATTTAATGATATAGTAAATACTTCATTACCTTCAGTTAAATCATCTTCTGTTACTAAAAATGATATAGATTCAACTGAACCAACTGTAAACGAACCTGTTAATGATGTATTATCTATATCCTCAGTTTGTATACCAGATATAGTATAAGGTATTACTGTACCATTAATTGGATTTTGAGTAGTTAAAGTAATAGTAAATGATTCACCCTCATTAACCAACGAAGCTGATCTTTCTAATGTATAAGTAGGTGCCTTTGATGTATCACTAATAGTTACATTTATACTATCTTCACCATTACCTAATGAAAGAGTAAATGACTCAGATCCTTCTGTTGAAACATCTTCATCAATATTAAATGTAACAGATGCTGTATTATTATTAATAGTAAAGCTACCATTTAAATTACTAATACCTAAATCACTTGGTAGTATACCAGTACCTAAAATTGCATATGGTACAGTTACCCCATTATCAACACCTTGTGTTGATAATGTAATTGTAACTGAATCACCTTCATTAACACTTCCTTTATCTGTAGTTAATACGAATGTTTGAACTGATGTATCATTAATATTTACCTCAACTGTTTCACCTGTATTAGTTAAGGTTAAATTAAATGTCTCTAAGTTCTCTCTAACGGCTGAATCTATAGAAGAAAAGTCTTCTGTTATATTAAATATAATCTCAGCTGTATTATTAACAACAGTAAAGTCACCTTCTGTGTTCACACCTCCAATATCATTAGATGAAACACCCGTTATCGAATACGGTACTTGAGTGTTATCTACGACACCTCTAGTTGTTAATATAACTTTAAATGAATCACCTTCATTAACTGTTGTTATACCGTTTTCAACCTCTATTTCATAAGTTTCAACTGATGTATCATTAATAATGATATTCTTGGAAGCTTGATTATTATGGAGTGAAAGTGTTATTGTCTCACTGTTTTCGGTTATATAATCTTCTGCAATAGTTAATGTAACGCTATCTTTACCATCAACACCTACTGTAAATGTACCTTCAAAGCTAGTTAATCCTATAAAATCATCTAATGTGATACCAGTACCACTTATAGTATAACCGAACTGTGTACCTTGAGCTACGTTTTCTGTCTCTAATGTTATTACAACAACATTGTTTGGAAGAGTTTCATCAACCGAATCAACTGTCGAAGTTAAATTAAATCCAGGGGTCTTTGATGTATCTATAATAGTAACATCAATAAATTCATTAGATGGTGTATCAAGAACCAATCTAAATGTATCATTACCATCTGATATTTCATCTTCTATAACATTGAATTGAGCTTGAGCTGTACCACCACTACCGATAGTGAAACTACCAGTTAATGATTCGACTATATCACTTGCTGATATACCTTCAATAGTATAATAAATTAAATCACCTTGACTTACACCTTGTGTTGATAAGTTTATAGTGATAACATCACCTTCATTAACTTGACTTGGACCTGTTAGAGTATAAGTTGGAACAGATGTATCTTCAACATTAATTGATAGAGAATCACTATTATTATCTAATGAGAAAACAATTGTTTCGAGATTTTCTGATTTAAAGTCGCTATCTAAAGTAAATGTAATTGAATCAGTTGTACCTACAACAAATCTACCTGTAAGACTTGTTAAACCAACAAAATCATCGACTGTTATATCTGAACCAGACATTGTATAATCAATAACTGTACCTGTATTCACATTTTGAGTAATTAACGTTACTGTGAATTCATTATTATTTGTTTCATTAACAGTTGGATTATTAACAGTAAGACTATAACTAGCTGTTCTTGATGTATCAACAATATTAACATCAATAAATTCATTAGATGGTGTATCAAGAACCAATCTAAATGTTTCACTACCCTCAGTTAAAGCATCTTCTATAACATTGAATTGAGCTTGAGCTGTACCACCACTACCGATAGTGAAACTACCAGTTAATGATTCTGCTATATCACTTGCTGCTATACCGTCAATGGTATAATTAATAATACTACCCTCACTTACTTGATATGTCGTTAGGTTAATTGTAATAGTATCACCTTCATTAACTTGACTTGGACCTGATAAGGTATATGATGGTTCTCTAGAAGTATCAATAATATCTACAGATTCACTACCTTTACCATTATCTAACGATAAAGTAAACGTTTCAGTACCTTCAGTTTTTACATCTTCATTTATAAAAAACTGAACTGATGATGACCCACCTACAATATAAAATGAACCTGCTAAACTAATTAAATTTAAATCATCAGGCGTTATATTAGATCCACTAATAGTGTATGGTATTTGTGTACCATCCTCTAAACCATACGTATTTAAAATAAATTTTACAACATCGCCCTCATTAACAGTTGTTTTATCTACGGTTAATTCATATGATAAAAATGATGTAGAAATATTAGCTTTACTATTATCCAATGATAATACAAATTGAGTTAACTGAGTTAATGTAATATTATTACTAACTGTAAATGAAATTGAAGTTGTACCACTATAATTTACAGTAAACTCACCTTTTAAATCATCTTCCGAATTTAATTCATCAATAAAACCCACTTCGACACCACTAATTGTATATGGTATTGTTGTACCAACACCAACTCTTTCAGTTTCTAATGTGATAGTAAAAACATCACCACTATCAACAACTGTTTTATCTATAGATAAAGTATAAAACCCCTCATATAAAGCATATGGCGCTGTGAGATTAACACGCAAAGCGTCTGCATTTTTAATAACCTGTGACTTAATTAACCTTGGGTTATTATTTTTTCCAACTGATTCTACAAATCGACTACTTCTAAATTTCATAATGATACCTCAAATACTCTAGTTTTACCACCTAATTGTACAACATCATCAGCTTTAGGTTCACCAACAACAAACCTAGTTCCATCTGAGCTAATATCCACACTACTACCACACCAGTCTCCAGCAGATGTACCACTAATATGTGACCCAATTTGTTCCCAATCACTACCATTATATTTAAATAGTCTAACGTGACCAGAATCTACACCACAACTATCATTTGTATACGATCCAATTATAGTAATATCTCCAATATCATTTAACCTAACGCTATTACCACTTAAATCACCAGCAAATGCACCAGCTATATTAGACCCAAGTTGAATCCATTGGTTACCATCAAATTGATATAATTTCACATGACCAGAATTTTGTCCATTATCATCAGCCCTATGAGCACCAACTGCAACGATAGTGCCATCATCATTTAAACTAATACTCTGACCACTGTTGTAACCATCATTCTCACCATTAATGTCTTGACCAATTTGAACCCAACTGTTGTTAATAATTTCATAAACTTTAACTTGCCCAGCATTATTAAAATAATCACTGTTAGCTCTTGAACCAATAGCAACAATATTACCACCACCATTTATCGATACAGACCACCCAAATTCATCTTTACGATTTTGACCAGTTATATCTTGCCCCAATTGTACCCAGTTATCATTTTCATTTTGATAAACTTTAACTTTACCATAATTATCATCTATATCTCCACTACCAAGATCCGATTTATGTGAAGAAATAGCAACTATTGAACCACTTGAATTTAAAGATAAATTACGACCACTTATATCCAGTTCTGATTCACCAACAATATTTTGACCTATTTTTACCCATGAGTTATTATCAAGTCTATAAATTCTAACATGTCCAGCACGATTTGCAGGTTCATCACTTAAGTGACCACTAATAGCGATTATACTACCATCATCACTAATATCAATTTTATTACCACTATAATCGCCTTCAGATTCACCATCGATATCTTGACCTAATTGTACCCAATTTCCACCATCAAGTTGATATGCTCTAACACGCCCACTCTTTTCACCATTTGCGTCATTAAAAGGACCACCATTAGCGATAATATTACCATCACCATTCATTGCTACACTAAGACCATAATAATCACCTTCACCTGCATCTAAACTTAATACATCTCCACCTAATTGTTGTATAATACCACCGTCAATGGTTGTTGAAACAGAATCCTGCCCATTATCCAATGTTAGATTAAATTGATGTGATTCTTGAAAAAACACACAACTATTGACCGTAAATGAAACTGAAGATGTGCCACTTTCATTTACAATAAAGTCACCAGTTAAATCACCATTAGAATTTAATTCATCAATATGATCTAATTCGATACCACTAATTGAATAAGGTACCAGTGTACCAACCTCCTCATCAGACGCCTCTAATGTTATAGTAAAAACATCACTATTTTTAACCAAATTTTTATCTATCGTTAAAAACATAGTTCTAATATCATATAAACCTGTTGGAGAAAATTTCTGATGTTTTAAATGTTTATTAATTTTCTTTCTATCACTTTCTCTATAAGACTTAGATAATCTATTAGGGGTTGTTTGGAAGACATCTAACTTATTAGCACTCCTATAGGACTTAGATAATCTATTATTAAACGTTTTAGCTTTTATATTTTTAGGCAATCTCATTTTAATTATTTATGAATTTCGATATTTTTGTCAAAAAAAACCCCACATTTCTGTGGGGTTTTTGGTAATTATTTTAGGTTATTTTACCCTATAATTTCTTGAAAACTAGCATCTTGTCGAGTTGCTATAAAGTCAACTAAAATAAATTCTGCAATTTTGGTTGGTTTTATATAAATATCGATTTTTAATTGATTTTGTTCAATAACCTCATCGATATTATTTTTCTCATTACACACGATAATATAATCTCTAATACCATCCTTATTTTTAACATTTTCGAACAATGGTTCAAGAACGTTAACAACTTGTGTTCTAGTGAATAAAGTATTTGGTTCAAATACAAAATATTTACTAGTTTTCATTGTTGCTTTTTCAAGGAATAAGAATGCACGTCTAACGTTAATTCTATCAAAAGCACTAGGTTTTTTAAGCATAGTCTTTTGACCCCAAGTTACGAAACCCTCATTCGGGAAGAACGCTACAGGATTAATACTACTCTTATATAATTGATCACGCTCTTTCTGTTTAGGATAGATAGCGATATCATTAATATTACTATTAATACCTCTATTCAATCCAGCTGGAGCTTCCCACACATAATCCATATTAGCCATCAAACCTGCACCGAAACCAGAGTATGGTACCCAAACTTGTTTCTTAGATGACGAATCGTAAACTTTAACCCAATTACCATAAACAACCGAGTAACTACTATTAGCGTTTCTGAATTGATTTTTAAGATACTTATCAATATATTGACTAAATGTTTTAGGTATTAATTTACCACTACCATCAGCAACAGTTTGAGATAGAACTCTCGAATTTTTCCCAGTTACAAAAATTTGTCTAATTGGGTCAGCGATGAAAATACAATCTTTTCTAGATTTTTCACAGAATGTATTAAATTTTGAGAAAATTGTTTGATAATTTACTTGTGTTTCATCTGTATCTAATGGTTTATCAAGACCACCACTCAATCCACTTAGTGAATCCCAAGTAACTGTTTCATCATAAGTATCCGAAGAATCACCTTTAGTTGAGCAGAAGATAGTACCTAAACCACCTTCAACAACAATATCTAATTCAAATAGATCAGGGTTTTCAGTTAACGCAAGTACTCGATCAATTTTTTCAGCAACTTCACCAATAGTTTTATCAGCTGAATCGGTATCTTGATACACACCTAATGGGAACAACTCATCAGCATATGATGATAGACTAGATTCTCCTGAAAGCATTGTACTGTTAGTTTTAACTTCTAATGTGAGAACACGTATCTGTGATTTAGGGTTCGTATCTAAGTCTAGACTAAATGCACCCTGAAGAGTAGGGTTTACATAAAACTCTAAATTATTACTATCATCATCCAAATCTTCTAAGAATGTGCTTACATTCGAACCACCATTTACATTTTGAATTTCACGTTCTGGATCAAATGACCCAAAATATGATTCAGATAAAGCATAAGATAATGATAAAGCTGAGTTATTAAATGGTGTTTTACGCAATTTAAATAAACCAATTGATAACATATCAACAAATTCATCACCGATCACATCATATGTAGCAACATTATCCATTACTTCAGACATACTATCAATATTCGCAGAAGATAACGATGTAAGTTCAAAATCTAATCTAACTTCTGGTATATCAATAAACGATGATGTATTACCCCCACTAGTATTTATTGAGTTAACACCCGTAATACTTTCGAAATCGGAGTCTGGTTGAGTATTTGTATTATCAGAAATACCTAAATAATACCCCTCAAAATGCTCATTTATAGTACTTTTACCATTATTTAAAACAATTAAACCAGCTGATGATAAATCATCAAAAGTACTATAATCAGATGACAAACCAAGCTTATTACTCCATTCGAGCTCATCATTAATTAATTTCTCATAGTCTTCTCTATCCAATTCAACGTGAGTTGGAGCGGCGAGATAAAACCTATAAGGATCAGAAGAAGAAGAAAGTTGAGTAGCTACAGAAGAAAGTTCAACTCCATCTTTAACATCACTATATGTAGTATCATCAGTATAGTCTGGAATTACAGGGTATACTAATGCACTATATGTATCTTTAGTAAAGATACCACCAGAATCAGCACCATAAGGTAATCTTGAGAAAAAGATATTAGCTGGAGAATCAAACAAAGCTTGCGCCGTATGATAAGAATATCTTTCAGCAGCTGATGTCGGTTTACCATAAACTTCTTCGTATTCTTCGATAGATGTTAATTGGATAACCTCATCAGTTGGACCAGAACTCGCGAAACCCATAGCAAGTACACCAACACCATTTGGTGCGTTAACTCTAAGGGATAAATCAACTTCATTGATTTGTACTCCAGGACTATTAATTAATTGTTGTGCCATAATAATATTTTGTTATAAATAAATGTTTTTAATTATTTATATATCTTAAGAAAGTTTTTTTATATCACCAAACTATACTAACGTAGCTGTAAAGAATGAAAAAGCGAATTCAAATTTAGACGATATTTCATTGGGAGTTGTATCATCATATTTAGGACTAGCGACAGACAATGGGAACGCACCCTCATAATCAAATTTTATAACTTTATTATTATATTCATCAAGACC
>JAAHTG010002193.1_pt1 | contig 11527 bp, 15 predicted proteins | sample 6116081 | NCBI WGS metagenome assembly JAAHTG01 (sample SAMN13939989, study PRJNA603662) | sponge metagenome | isolation source: marine sponge | host: Mycale hentscheli | place: New Zealand | collected 2005
TCAGGCCTTAATTGTTTTATTATAGAAAACATTTGTACTGCTTCAGATAAAGAAGATGCAGATATTTTATGTACCCTTTCTCCCCTAATCCCATTTTTAGTTTTTGTTTCTAAAATAAATGTTTGGGGTTTCATTATACTTGATTTATGAGGTTTAATGTGCGTGAACATAATTCATACTCTTCATGTTGTTCATAATAGTTTAGAACGGTTTCAAGGTTAGTTTTAAAGGATTCTCTTAGTATTTCTACATCTTTAACATTTTTACCATCTTCTACCCTAGCCATGATAAATTTATCTTTATCTTTGTTAAGGCTCTGTTCAACACCTTCAATAATACTTTTATAAAGTATTTTCTGGTATTGGGCTTTACGGCCTGCATCCTGGTAAAAGTCAGCCGGGATTGTCGGAATGTTTCTTCTCTTTCTCATCTTTATTAAATATATAAAAGAAAGCTCGTGAAACCAAGATTCTAATTTATTCCCCTTTAAGAGCTTTCGTGATTAGGTTTTTGAACTGAGTTATAGGAATATAGTATCCTAACACGTTAGGATTATCAGTTGCTTGCTTTATGTCTGGATCAATATTAACCTGTAGACCATATTTGTCTAAAGCGTTATTCATTGCTGATTGTACTTTTTCACTGACATTGTTTTTTTCATCAGGGTCATTTAATATAGTTCCACCTTTAGGTATAAGCTGAATTTTGATACCTTCTTTAGTTGGATTTTTATTTACAGCTACTTTAATTGTAAAAGTATTATCACCAGTGGATAATTCGGCTTCATTTACATACTCACTTAGAGTTTCTAAAACCATATCGTGTAATTCAGTCTTTTTCATTGTTGTCATTTGTTATAAATATACTAAGATTCAACAATAGCTCGTCCCTTTAAATCTTCCCAATCTCTTTCTGGTCTTACATTTAGATTAGTTTGCCAAGCACCCTTTAATGTATTTAAATCTAAACCCAACTCATCCCCAAAATTAATCATAGCTTGGATATCTTTAGGAAAACATGACCCCCCAAAGCCTAATTTTCTATCGGGACCAGGCACCGCTAAATGACTATGTCCTACCCTACCATCTCTAACAAACCCTTCTACAGCTAAATTCCAGTCTACACCTGCCTTATCTGCTATTAATTTCATCTCATTCATAAATGATACTTTAGTAGCAAAAAAACAATTATTCATATATTTGATCATTTCAGAGGTTTCAAAATTAGTTTCAATACATGGTACACTATCACCAAATCTCCATTTATATAAATCAGCTACCCTTCTAGTGTATTTTTTCCTACCACCTAAAATAAACCGAGATTGATTAATAAAATCAAATTTAGCTGATCTTTCGGTTAAGAATTCTGGGTTAAATACCAGATTTAGTTTTTTAAATTTCTTTTGAAGTTTAAGTGTTGTTCCAGGTATTATAGTAGATCTTATTAAAGTAACATTATCAGTGCGTTTATTAACGCTTTCAATATCTTGTAAAGCATTTGCCAAGATGTCCATATTCATACTACCATCAGGATTTGATGGAGTAGGGACAGATACAAAAATAAAATCTGAGTTATTAACTGTGTCAGATATAGTATGAGTACTTTTAGAAGGATTCTTATCGTAGACTCTTACAATAGCATCACATCCAGTTTGGGCTGAAAAGCCGAATTCTACAGCAGAGCCTACAAAACCTCTACCTATAATTCCTATATTTTTCATATTTGTTCTTTTATATAATGTATTAAATCTCTCTGGGGGTTCCAACCTAAAAGTGATTGAGCAAAAGAATTTGTATTTAGGGTATCTCGTGCTTCGCCCGGTTTAGCAGGTTTGTAAGTAGGGTTAATATTTAACATTTTAGCTACTTCGTTTACTGAGTGGTTTTTACCTCTTCCTAGTTCAAATATAGAATCATAAGCCTGTTGTTTTTGGATTCTAATTAAGGCATCTACTATATCATCAACATGAGTAAAATCTCTTCGTTGGTTACCATCACCATAAATTTCACAATCAATTCCTTTTTCTATATTGTTTAACCATCTACCAATTAGTGTAGTATATCCCCCTTCGGTTAGTTGGTGGGGGCCATAAACATTATAAAAACGAACAATAGATGCTTTTAAATCATAGTGTTCTTGGTATAGTTTGACTATTTCTTCACCTACATCTTTACTAAATGTGTATGGGTTTTTAAATTTACCTGAATGGTGTGATGATGAACCGGCATATATTAGGGGTACATTATTTTTAGCACAATAATCTACTATTTCTAAAGTTCCGTTAGCATTAGTTGTAAAATATTTTTTAGGTTGCTCAAATGAGGGTTGAATTCGAGCAATGGCCGCCATATGGAATATTATATCAGGATGTTCATTATATACCCACTTATAATCATGAATATTCCTAATGTCAAAATTTTCGTATCTAACCCCCTCAATGTGATTTTCTTTTTTACCTGTTGAATAATTATCTATTGAAGTTACTTTATGGCCTAACTCCATTAATTTTTTACATAAATTAGTTCCAATAAAGCCTGCTCCCCCTGTTACTATTATTTTCATTTAATTAGGTTTTTTTCATGTGATGTAAGATCATTAATAAGGATTTTCATATTTCCATATTCAAATCCTCCTGTCTCTCCTCCTTCTTCCAATACTTCAGAAAGAACTTGGATCATTTGAAAGTCTTGGTTTGTAAATGTAAGTCCATCAATTTCTACTATAACCCCATGGTTAAAATCATGTAAGTTAGAGTCATTAGGTTTTACACGTTCATCCATATTGTATGTAGTGAGGGTTTCTTCCTTATCCATATAATAGCTATATTGTACCCAATGCCCATCACCATAATATACACTACACCAAGGTTCAAGGGCTTCTAATATTTTAAGGTTATTATTAATAACTTTAAAAGCAATATCATACTTAGGGGTAATTATAGGTTTCATTAGAGGATCATGTTTAACCATTGTACCCCATTTACGAATAAAATTGCGCATGTTTTTATTAGTGGTATGAAGCCACTCATCACTGTTTTGTCCAGCAGCACCCCCAGCATGTTTATTAAATCTACTTCCTCTACTTGTAAAATGATAAACTAAACCCTCCCAAGTTTGAATTACTTCATACCCATTTAATACAAAACGATTAAATAAATCACTATCTTCTTTAGATTGGGGGGCAAACAATTCATCATGTCCTCCAACTGCCAGGAAATCTTCTTTATACATACACCAGGGGGCAAATATACCTTCAGTAGTTAATGTATTGTGTTTAGGTTTATATTCACTAGTAACCCAGTTATTAAATTTATTTATGTCAAAATCTTCTACTGCAGTACCAAAATCAACTAGCATTTTTTCGGGCCCATCGGGGTGAAGTGGTGGTTCAACTCTGGTAGCACTAACAACAGTACCTTTTTTTAGGTGTTTTAATATGTGTTTATCTAAGTTAGGGGCAGCAACCATATCAGCATGGAACGCCATAATGATATCAGTTCGGGCCATTTCAATACCCTTATCAAACATACCAACTATACCAATACGTTCTGGTCCATGGTTATGATATACTATTAAATCATCGTCTCCTAAACTATCTATCCATTCTTGGGTTCCATCGGTACTAGCATCATTAAGTACTAGTATTTCATGCTTTGTGGTTAAATCTCTTATTGATTTATAAGCTAATTGTAAAAACTCTAAATTGTTTCTACTTGGTATTACAAATGTTATTTTTTTCATATTTCATATAAGGTATAAAAATATTCATTAACCCAATAGATTACATAATCAATATCTTCTTCTGTCATTGCAGGATGGACAGGTAATGATATTAATTTTTCCCACTCTTTTTCGGCGTTCGGCCATTTTCTATCTTTATGGGTTAAATGTTTTTGGATTATTTCATATTTGTGAAGTGGTTTAAAGTGTACAGATGTATGTACATTTTTACTTGCAAGGTAATCTATCAAATCACCTCTATGTTCTTTAGGTACTTTTGCACAATAATATTGTACTGTTTCAGTATGTGGTGGTCTTTCTACCTCACGACATAATTCTTCATTATATCTTTTTTGAATATGTCTCCTCCAATCTAATATTTGTGGTAATTTTTTAAGTTGCTCTAAACAGATTGCTGCATTTATATCAATCATATAGCATTTATATCCAATCTTATCTACTTCATAATCCCAAGTGTAGCCTGGTTTACCTGTAACTGTATCACCTTTTGCAACTCTTGAATATGTAGATGATACACCAAACCAAGTCATTTCTTTTAATTTATTATATAGTTCTTCATCATCTAAAGTAATCATACCACCATCGCCACAGGGCATTGTTTTAACAGCTTGGAAAGACCATATTGCTATATCTCCTTTAAGTCCTGCTCCTTCAGTATAGCAACTATGAGCACAATCTTCAATTATTAACCCATCATAGAATTCTCTGATTTCATCAATAGGAGCGGGTACCCCTGCTTGATTTACAGCAATAATTGCTTTTGTATTTGGAGTGATACTTCTTCGTACATCCTCAACATCCATATTCATTGTATATGGGTCTACATCAACTACATTTGTAGTTATGTTTTCTTGCCATAAAGGAATCATTGCCGTTGCCATAAATGATATTGTAGGATTTATTACATCACCATCTTTGATATCTAAGGCTTTCATAACCAAATCTTGCCCATGTGAGTTAGATGTAACAGCAACTGCATATTTTGCCCCAACTAAATCTGCAAACTTCTTTTCAAACTCCGCAACTTTAGGGCCTTTACCCCACCAACCACTTTCTATAACTTCAGTTAAGGCTTTTATTTCTTCTTTACCCCCATACGGTCTTAGTACGGGCAGCATTGTTTCTCTTATTTTCATTTAATTTTCTTTAAAAATTTCTATACATAATACATTTTGGTCATTTACCATTAACATAGTACCATCTTTACAAAACATTTTAGTAAATTGTCCTTGTTTTATTGATTTAGATAAAATCCCATGGTAAGTTCTTTTAACACCATTTATAAAATGGATAATTTGGGTAACAGTTTCACCCTGTTCATTAACTGTTGATTTTAGATTTTTCATTATGACATTGGGTGAGTTATACCTCCTCTTTGACATTCATATATGTAATCGGAATCTACATATCTATCGCTAAGGTATGTTATTTTTTCATGTCCAAATACTTTATTCATTTTGTAACAAACTAAAGCAGGATATAAATTACCAAATGAGGCTATTCCTTTATTTCCTCTATAATGGGGGACCCCTTCAGGACACCATTCATCCTTTTCAGTTAGGGGGGATGTATATGCTTCTTTTCGAGGTTCAAATCCTCCAATTTCTTTAATACTCTTATATTCCATGCATATAAATGAAGGTCTAACTTTAAGTATAGGTCTTACTTCATCAAACATATACTGGTTTTCTTCTTTAACATAATCTTTAAATAAAGCCCCATCGAAATCTTCAGTGATTCCCATTTTAGTTACTTTAAAAGGATCAAAATTAGGCTCAGGGTAATCCCTCCCATTACCTATAACTTTAAACCCTTGATTTAATCCATTTAAACAAATATTAATAAAGTTCCAATCTTTGATGATTATGTCATCATGTAAAAAGAAACATATAGTATCATCCTCTAAGTTAAGATATTCTATTGCCTGATCATATGCCCCACATTCTTCGCCCCCATTAAAAAATACCTTATAGTTAAATTTTTGTTTTATTTCATCTGTGGGTTCCTTATGGCAAGACCAAAATACATCTACAGATTCATTAGTTTCCTTTAAATCATATAACCCCTCGATTAAACTAGGCTGATTCATATGCCAACCTACAATTATAAATTGAATTTTCATGTTTGGTAATACTTTTTTAAGAATTGATTTTCACTAAATTTAGAGTATCCTGATTTAGCATCTATAACACAGTTTTTATAAAATTCTTGGTCTGTTTGTAATAATGTAAGTTTTTCTTTAGCCATAGCCAAATCTCCCATTTTAATTGTTAAACTAGGGTGGCATTTTTCTTGTGTATCTAACCCTTCATACCCCAAACAGGGGATACCTAAATAGGCGCAATTTAAAGCGAATGTACCCGCAGCATGTGTGCGCATCATATGAACGCCGTATTTAAAGTTGTTAAGTGTTTTAATCCATTCTACCCAGTTCATGTAGGGTAAATGGTTTAAGTTAGGCATTTGTTCTTCGCCTTCGATTTTTCTCCCCATACTAGGAACATATATAGGACAATAAGCTTCTTGGGCAACTACATATGAATCAAACCCACTATACCAACTACAAAAATTACCACCTATAATAATATCTTTTCTTTCTACTTGAGGTAAGTTTTTAATTAAATCTTCAATCATTAAACTAGGTAAAATTTTACATTCCTTACTTGTTAACCCTTCATAATAATTTTTATCAGATTGATTATGTACAAACATAAAGTCTGCTTCTTGAATAGTATTATAATACCATATTTGTTGATTCAAAGGATAATCTTGCCAGTACCAATTTGGTCCTTCTTGCATTACTGCTATTTTATTACAGTACTGTTTTAGTTTATTTATATCAAATTGGGGATTTTTCTTTGGTATAATAACAATACCTAAGTCATATTGTTGGTTAGGAGGTTGGTTTATATTCCAGTGATCCGCATTTAAAGTACACATCCATGCTAACTCTGTTCTCATATTAGGGTGGGTTCTAGGGATTTTACCTTGATATCCCCCTTCTGTAAAAAATGCTATCTTAGAAGTATGGTTACCCATTATAATGTCTTTTTTAGAAGATTTAGGTCATTAGTAACCATTTTTTCTACTAATTGGGTAAATGTGGTTTTTGGTTCCCAACCTAACTGAGTTTTAGCTTTAGTATAATCTCCTCTCAATACATCTACTTCAGCTGGTCTCATAAAACGGGGATCTTGTTTAATATAAGAATCCCATCTTGCAATCCCAATGTATTTAAATGCTGCATCTAAAAAGTCTCTAATAGAATGCTTTACTCCAGTAGCAATTACATAATCATCCGGAATATCTTGTTGTAACATTAACCACATAGCTTCAACATAATCAGGAGCATAACCCCAATCACGTTCTGCGTCTAAATTACCCAATGAAATATGGTCTGCCAACCCTAATTTAATTCGAGCAACCCCATCTGAAATTTTTCGTGTTACAAACTCAATACCTCGTTTTTCGCTTTCATGGTTAAATAATATTCCACTACAGGCAAACATGCCATATGATTCCCTATAATTTTTTGTTATCCAATGACCATATAATTTTGAAACACCATAAGGACTTCTTGGGTAAAAAGGAGTATTTTCATTTGATGGGTTTTCTACCATCCTCCCAAACATTTCTGAACTGCTTGCCTGGTAAAATTTAATTTTGGGGTTAAATTCTCTTATTGCTTCAAGTATCCTTAAAACTCCTAACCCTGTAACTTCTGAAGTATGTTCTGGGGTATTCCAGCTTTCTCCTACAAATGATTGGGCAGCTAGATTATATATTTCTGTGGGGTTACTTTCTTTTAAGCATCTAAATAAGGAATTTTGATCAGTTAAATCTCCTTGTAAAAATGTAATTTTATCTTCTAAATGTTTAGTGTTAGTTCTATTTTTTGAAGAAGATCTTCTTTCCATTCCAAATATCTTGTACCCTTTATTAAGTAAAAAGTCAGCTAAATGACTTCCATCCATCCCATTAATTCCCGTGATTAGTGCTGTTTTATTCATTTGTTAATTTTTTAAAGTCATTATATTCATAAAATTTATTAGGTAAATTTTGTGATATTATTTCTATATTTTTATTTGATAGTTGTTTAAATTTTTCAAAAGTGTCTACTTTTTCCCCTAAGGAATATGGATTATTTTCATTTAAAACATATAACCTTTTTTGTGGGTGGCGACGGGCATGTACTTTTAAAAGGTTTTTACATATAAATTGTATATAATTGTTACCACATAATTTTCTAGCCATAATATCAACCCCCTGGTCATCATGATATATTAAACAGGGAGGGACATTCACCCCAAATTTTACTAAATCTGAACTTAATACCAAACATGACCCATCTATTTTGGGGTAATTTATATAATTAAACTCAAAATCTTCTATTTCTGAGTTTATTTTATTCATATCTTCAATAGACATTACTGATTTAGCTTGATTGGGGTTTAAATGGCTATTAGGTCCTTCTTCATATACATGGTTTATATATTTAGGGTGTACTGTTGCATCCCAACTACTATCCCACATTTTTCTATCAGCAAAACAAACAGCATACCTATTAATATTATTTGTTTGGGTATATTCGGAGAGTGACTCTAGGGCTTGTAAAGATTCTTTTGGAAAGAAGCTATCTGTTTCCCCATGCATTATATAATCTACCTTTTTACAATAGTTATAGTTTAAATCTCTTCTGTAATCTGCATGGAAATAGTAACCATCTTCTGGGGTTATTATTCTAGTTACTATATGTGGAACAATTCCTACTTGGGATTTTAATTTTTCTACACCATCTTTAAACAAAGAAATTAGTTGGTCTTTAGATATTTTACTAGTATCTATTTTTTCGATTTTTTCAGATACATTAAAACATAAATCTAAATAAATGTTTTCTTTATTATCTATACCTTCAAGCATATTAATAAGACCATTAATGTATTCTTTATACATCTTAATTTCATAGAACATTACATGACACCCTATAACATATTTATTTTTTAATTTCATCTTATAATCCCTACTTTTTTCTGCCCACAATTTACAATTTCGTAATTAGTATTTCTTAGATAGCAACATTTTTTATAAGTTTCTAAATCATATTCTCTATTGCAATCGTCAAACATCCAAATAGCATTTTTATTAAATTTATTAATGTGAGATACAAAATTAGTTCTTCTATAATCACTATTAGGCCCATCTATAAGGAGTAAATCATAATTTTTGGGTAACTTATTTATAACAGTATCTATATCATACCATTCCCCAAATTCACTTAAATTACCAGCTAATCCAGGGGGAATGTTTTCTTTTTGATACACAGGAGTTTTTTGTTTAACTACTGGGCATTGAAAATATATTGAATCGTATCTCCCTACCCAACTGGGGTGATGTTCTACAGAATACATTTTATAATGTTTAGATAATTCATAGGTACCATGACCGCTACCTAGTTCTAAAATAGTTTTTCCTTCTGGAAGGATGTCCTTTATTAAATTAAAAGTTTGTTCAGTTATAGCGTGGTCGCCAAAGTTATTATTTATCATTTGTATAATTTTTTAAAAGTTTCTTCCATAAAATACAGGGTTCGATCAGCCTTACTATTATTTGGGATAGCATTAAATTGATATATCCCTGGGATATCTAAAAAAGAAAAATCTTCTAATAATTCTTTTCTATTTAAATCGGCCATACAATACTGATATGGTAAGTATTTAGTTTCTATATTATTTTTGTGAACAAAAAAATTAATCAATGGTTGATCAGTTCCTACACCATATGTTTTTTGGACTTGTTGGATATAATCACTATTATTTAAGTAAAAATCCTTAAATTTATCTAATACTGGTTTGTGGTTTTTATTAATAACTTGAAAACCTCCATTAAAATATTTAAATATATCAAAAATAAAATCATCAAATAATAATTTTGAATAATTTTCCATACTCCTACAAACCCAATCATAACTACCATCTGTATGGGTTACTGTGTATTTGTGTTCAGTTTGTTCAAAGAAATTTGGACAATCAGGGTGGATAATACAATCAGCATCCGATAATAATACTTGATCATATTCAATACCCATTTGGTCTAATAATTCAAAACACCAATACCTGTAGAAATTTGGCACCATTACTTGTGTGTCAAATATAGGTTTATCTAATACAAATAATTCGCAATTATTATTTTTACACCAATATTCCCATGATTTCAATCCAAAGGAATATGGTTTGCTTCTTTCTTCTTTACCAGGAAAAATTACAGCTGTGATGAATACTATATTTTTCATGGGAATTTTATTATTCCTAGTATATTATCTGAACTATTATTCTGAGTCAGATTTAATATTTCTAGATTTGGTATGTTAGCTTCTTTGATTATTTGATAGTGGGGGTAATCCGATTTTATATCTTCAATAACATATAAACCACCCGATTTTATTAAGTGTTTAAAATTATTAAATGTAGTTACTTGGGAGGTTCCATCATGATGGCCATCGTCAATTATAATATCAAACCCTGTTTCATTATATAAATTAAAGAAGTCTTTTCTACTTTGAATAGCATCAAATCCAAATTTATTTTCTGTGTTGAATGAATCTACTTTATGAGTTGTTATATTTTCCTGTATGTTGTTTTTAACACTCTTATGGGAAGTCCTGGCAAATACATCTATTCCTACTATTTCCCCTTTAAAATAATCTCTCCATAAATTTAAACTCCCCCCATCTAAGATACCTATCTCTAGTATTGAAAAGTTTTTTTTATTCTTATATTTGGCAAATTCTTTACTATAAAAATTTTGTATGTAAGTGTGAGGACTATACTTGTCAGTATTATACTTATTTGTCCGTATTAATTCTATTAATTCCATTATTTGTATTCAGATTTGATTAAGTCCCATGTTTGAGACATTAATGATTTTCTTTGATCAACTGGGAACCCAGTAAAGTGCCATATTTTACTATATTTTATAAAGAAAGGAGTTTTAGCTATTGTATCCATCTGCCAATTATATGACATAAAGTCTTTTCTATGCATGTGATAAAGATTATATGATGGGGATAGTTTTTTAAAATTAAGTTCATGATTAGCTACAAAATAATTTAAAAGTGTTTGTTCTCTTCCACCTCCTAAAGACCAACTATCTAATTCTTTTTTATTAGAAATATAAAAATTTAATAATTCTTCAAATATATTTAAGTGTTGGTTACAAAAAAACAAAACCCCCGCATTGAAATAATTTGATAATTCTAACTTAGTATTAGGAAAAAACTTGCTATAACTTTGAATACTTTTTAATGAATATGATAAATTTGCATTATCTTCTACAGCACAAAATTGATCTTCATAAGTATTAAAAATATTTTCCGTATCCCACTTTACCATAGTATCACTATCTACTATTCCTATTTTATCATATTTTTTTCCTATATCATAAATTAATTCTTTATTCCATACTGGGTATTTAAATCTAGGATCACTATCTGTTTTAACAATTAGATCAATATTGTGTTTTTTACAATAATAGCTCCAAGTTTTTATACAAAATTCAGAAAAATCACTATGTTTAATTTTAGATGAGGGAGAATCTATTGCTACTATATATATTAAATTCTTACTCATATTGTACTATATAATTTATTTTGGTGTTCTTGTCTGCTTATATTTTTATGGTGTACCAAACCAAATTCAGGATTAGCAGGTAGTTTGGTTTGACTTTTATGTCCATGTAAAACTTCATGTACTTTACTTACCCAATTTATAGTAGGGCTATTTTGTAAAATT
>JAAHTG010000422.1_pt1 | contig 11521 bp, 9 predicted proteins | sample 6116081 | NCBI WGS metagenome assembly JAAHTG01 (sample SAMN13939989, study PRJNA603662) | sponge metagenome | isolation source: marine sponge | host: Mycale hentscheli | place: New Zealand | collected 2005
GTCAAGATAGAGGAGTTGTGAGGACAGAAGGAGATTTAACAGACCAAATTTTTGAATTTGTTACAGGGTATGGCCTTGCGTTAGGTGGGGCTATGAATAAAAATCAAGCTACAAATGTTGGTGGAGGTTTTAGCGAGAAATTTAATGCGTGGGCTCATACTGCAGTTGCTGGTGTCGCTGAATACGGTCAGCAAGCAGGTAATAAGTTAACTAATGCAGGTGGTTATGAAGAATGGGTTAGAACTCAGTTAACAATGGGTAAAGAGCAACACGGCCCAAATAAGGGAGAACCCGTTGCTTATGGTAGTCGAGGTAGTAGAGATTTGTTTATCCAACGTTTTGGTATGAATAGATTGTATCAACCAAGGCCATTTCTTTGGCTTGGTTCTTCTGGTATAAAACGAAGAGCGCAATATAAGTATGGAGGAGGCGGGGCAACCGGTCCAATCACCTAATCTGGGAAAACCTTTAAATATAATTACGTTTAATAAAAACTATAGAGCGCTCACGGATGAGCCGCTCACCTTTAAGGAGGATTAAAAATGGCATACTATTTAGGCAAGGATGTTGGAGTCGTATTGACTACTGAAGACGCTACACACGGAGTTACCGTAGCTGTGGCATCTAACGTATATACAGTAGCGAGCGCTAACCCCGGAGCAACAATTGGACCTTTAACCAATCCGAACTTTGACACCAGTACCGGACTTGTTTCGAATTTAACCGGTGTAGATGTTGGAATTGGAAGCACAGACGAAGATGTCGTCTTTATGGGAGCAAATACTCCTTTGAAAGCTGAGATTCACAAAGAAACTACAGTTACGCTTACAAAGAAAAAGAATAGTGCCGCATTTGATGTTATGTTTACCGGCGATGAAGATGGAACCATCGCACGTTACGGTGTTAAGAATGATAACAGTTTGTATGGAGGTCTTGAGCAACCCGGTAGTGATTATTACTATAGTTTTGGTTACAGAATATTTATAGCCTTAAAGTCTGGCTCAGAAATTCTAGCAATAAGAAATGCACAGATGACTTCACACACCGTTTCACTCAATGCTGATGGAACACAAGAAGAAACTATTGAATTCACAAGTCAAGTTAATCCAAAGATTTTCCATAATCCAAACGACAGTGGAATAGATACAGCAACAACTGCAGGAGATTTCTGATAATATGACATACTACTTAGGAAAAGACGTAAACGTCTACTGGACAACTGAACACGCAACTGTTGGAGTTAGTGGCTCTTTCAGTGTAACTACTGGTTCTAGTTTAGCAACACACACTTATCAATCTGCTGACCATTCTGGACTTTATGTATTATCAAGAGAAGTGGGCATCAGTGGTACTTCAACCGTTAGCTCACAAATAAGAGATGTTACTGGTCTCGATTTCACGCCCGGTGCGATGAATGAAGATATCAGTTATATGGGACAAAACACAAATTTAAGTGCAAAGGTTAAAAACGATTTTGCTTTAACAATAACCAAGAAAAAGAACGATACTGTTTGGGATGATTTATATAATAACCACGGAAGAGACGGTGTTTATGTCGAGTCTGGTGGTACTGTTGTAGCTGATTCACCTTTAACTGGTGACCACGTAGGTTACGTCCACAATGGTTTAACTACATCTAGAATGCAGAATTTTGGTTACCGTGTTTATTTAGTTTTAAAAGATGGAGCTGAAGTATTTATTATGAGAAACTGTTGTATAACAGGTCACACCATATCTCTGAATGCTGACGGAACCCAAGAAGAAACTTTAGAATTATATTCTTATGTCGACCCTCTAATAACCAATACTGAAAGTGCAGTCAATGCGCCTTCGATTACTGGTTTAACTACGATGACCGACATTTAAGCGAAAAGTAAAAAGGAATTGATACAATGGCAAAAGAAGAGAGTGTATGGTCTATCGACGATTTGATAGCCCTAACAGACGAAGTACAGGAAGGCGAGTGTGAATATCGAGGTAAATCATTTCGATATCAGTATTGTGAGTTAACTGAAAAGGAAGAACCTAAAACTCTACCTATCGATGATAGTGCATCTGAAGACGAAAAATCAGAGTGGTATACAAAAGTAGGAACCGAAAGGATAATAGCTATGATTGAAAAAGCTAATGAAAAAAATCCTGACGGAGTTACAATAACCGAGGAAGTATGGGTTAAATTACCTATAACCTTGCGTTATAATGTAATGAGTGACATATTGAGTATTTCAAAGGACCAGACTGCAAATTTTCAAACTGGATGAAAGAGGCGCCAGAAGCCGTACTTCTTTACATCCCCCTAATGAAAGATTTAGGTATGGATTGGTCCGAAGTTAAGGAAACACCACGTTACGAACTTGAAGGTCTGTTAATGGCTTTAGGTGAATATAATCGTTTACATAGTATGGACGGATATGACTCTGAAGATATTAATGAAATGGCAAAAAATAAACCTAGTTTACGTGGTCAATGGGCCCAGTACCAGAGCGCTAAGGCTAAATACTACCGTAACCTAGATAATAATAGACCTAAGAGTTTCAAGGGTTTACTTAAATAGGAGAAACAATGCCCGGAGGTAGTCCAGTAACACAAGCAGCCATCGCAAGGCTTGGAGTGCAAGTAGCACTTCCTAGCCGTGGTGATATTGCTCGTGGGTTAAACTGGTTACCCGGCGTTATTAGTGGTGTATTTAAGCAGGTTAATCAAAAAAAGCTTGCTGTTTTACAACAAGATTTATCTACATCCAAAGATGCTTTACATCAATTAGTTGGTACTGAACAAAACATTCGTGCTAGCAGAGATGCTGCAATTAGAAGCCAAGAAAAAGCAAGTCTTGGAGAATCATTAAAAGCTTATAAGAAAAGTATTGGTGATGGTCAAAGTATGCTGCAAAAAGCATTAGAAGCGCCATCCACTGGTAATGCTAGTAAAAATTTTATGGCGTCCCAGAAAGGTTGGATGAACGTTACTGGTAGAATATCAAAAAGATTTGACGCTTTGTTTAAAAAGAACTTGTCAGGCTATGAATTAATGAGAGAATCAGCCAGAGAATTTTATAAGTTAGATGCAGAAGATAGGAAGTTAATGCTTACTGGTTTAAAAAACGAATTAATATCAAGGCAAGATAACTTAAAAGCATTAAAAGATGAAGCTGCTATGCTTAAAACAGCTGCTGCTAAAGACCCCGGCGGTATGACAATAGGTAGGGACGGACTGCCTCAGAGTTACGACGAAAGAAAACTTGCCCTTGATGAAGAGCTACAAAAAGCAGGACAAGCTGCTGATTATGCAGGGCAAAGATTGAAATTTTTCGGAGAGACTCTAAACAAAAATAAAGAAGGAACTGCAGCATATAACAAAGAAGTAAAAACTACAAAAGAACGTGTAATGGCGTTAACTGATAAGCTAGCTAAAATACACGGCGGATATGATAGACTTGGTATTTTAGTTGCTCAAAAAGTAACTAATGCTTTTCAAGGATTCCGTAGTATATTACAACAGAGTATAATTACGCTTACATTATTTTATTATAAAATAAATCAAGTTGTAGATAGTTTTATGCAATTTGAAAAAGAGTTAATGAACGCTCAATCTATTTTTCAAACAACTAATGAAACATTATATACACTTTCTAACCAAATTGTCCGATTCGGTACAGAGTTTGGTATTTCATATGACAACGCAGCTAAAGGATTATACCAGTTTGCATCGGCTGGTCTTTCTGCAGAAGATTCTATTAAAGTGTTAAATGACACATTGAAATTATCTATGGCTGTTCAAGGTGACCATAACACTATTTCTAAATTAACTACTCAAGTTCTTTTTGGTTTTGGTTTAGGGATGGACCAAGCTACTGAAGTAACTGATAAGTTTGCACACGCTATTAATAAATCTTTGATTGAATATCAAGATTTGGCAAGTGCTATTAAATTTTCTATGCCTTTCTTTGTGTCCTCTGGGCAATCATTAGATACTTTGTTAGGTGCATTACAAGTTCTAACTAACCGTGCTTTAGAAGCAGGTATTGCAGGCCGTGGTTTAAGACAGGCATTAGCTGAGTTTACACAACACGCTGATGATAATTCCGCCGCTTTTAGGCAATTAGGTGTTGAAATTTTAGACACTGAGGGTAATATGTTTGACCTTACTCATATTGCACACCAGTTTAATGAGGCATTGGGTGAACAAGCTTCTGATATGGAAGTAATGATGACTTTAATGGATGATTTAAACATTCGAGGTGCTACAGCTTTCATTCACTTGGTACAGAACGCAGATGAATTTTCTGCTGCTGTTAATGATTTAAAGAACTCTTCTGGAGCTGCTCACGAGATGGCTATGATTCAACAGGAATCTTTGTTTAATCAAATACAAATTTTAAAGAATGCTTTGCTAGCTCCTTTCTTAATGGCCGACCCTGCCGCGGTAGCAAGAGGAGAGATGAATTTATTTGGTGAAGCTGTGCACAAAGTTGTACAACAATTAAAAGATTTATTTATTGTAGAAACAGACAACGGCCAAGCTTTGTCAAAACTCGGGTTTCAAATAAGAGAAATAGCTATAAAAGGTATTGGAGCTTTTGCAGATGCTACTGAACACGCTATTACAGTTCTTACAGAATGGACTGAACAAGGATTTTTAAATATGAATATGATTAAATTGTATTTCTTGCCACTTACTGTATTAATTAAACTCATCGATGCAGTGCCTGTGGGTATAGGTAAATTACTTGTAACAATGTTTATTTTAAATAAAACATTGGCACTTGGTCAAATAATTAACGCTGCTTGGACATTATCATTGATTTCTGCAGGAGTTACGGGTGAAATAGTAGCAATAACTTGGGCAAAGAGTGCAGTAGAAATTGCTTATGCAAACTATGCGATATCTATATCATTTAGCAGTATAGCCGCCTCTATAAGTGCAGCACTTCTTGGTCTTACTGCGTTTTACTATCTTGGTAGGTGGATAGGAGACAGTATGGGTCCTGTAATTGCAATTTTATTAGGGTTAGCTATTGCAGTCGCAGCGGTTCAATCTGCTTTTACTATGGGAGCTGGAGGTGCAATTATTGTAGCATCTTGGAAAGCAATAGGTGCTACAGCTGCCGGTTTAGGTATGATAATAGGGGGAATAGCATCTTATGCTATGCCTGATACAGACCCTGTTGATATGAGTGGTTATGAAGCTCAATTGTCTGGTAATTACTCATTAAATGGTAGTGGAGGAAGTGGAACACCACAAACTTTAAATGTCCAAAACCTTAATTATAATGATAGTAATTGGAGTGAGTATGCTAACAACCAAATGCAATCACAAGCTGGTTCTAATCGATATGAAAGGAAAGTGAGTCAATAATGGCAGATAATATAGTTATAACAAAAAATCATTTTTACAAAAAAGCTATTCCTAGCGCAGATGCAGGTTTAAATTCAGCTTATAGTGATTTAACTGCAGGAACAACAACCACTGCTGATATAAAAACTGGCCCTGATTACTCCATTTTATTAGCTGGAGCAGTTGCTCCAACTGTACCTGAATACGGTAGTGGAGAATTAAGCGAACTTTGGGGTAATTTTTATGTTAATTCTTTTAAAACGGAAAATTCGGTCATCCCTGCGGTAGTGAAATTATATGGTTTAAACGACTCTGCTACTATCACAGAAGGTGGACAGGTTTTGTCTGCTCAAGCAGTGTCTGGTACAAGAATAGATGCGTTTACTTCTTATTTAGATTACAACACACCTTGGATGGAAGAAAATTTTGACCAAGTTAATAAAGGATATGGAGATATTGAAAATTACAGTAAATCTGTTACACAAATAACAGGTATAAATTATGAAGCATCGTTTGGTATGTTTAGAAATCTTTTAGAGCACAAAGGTCTTTTTACTGCCGGCAAACAAGTAATTGGTGCTTTTTTAAATCCATCGGCTGGAAGAGAATTTGCGAAAGGTGATAAAGCTGATGAGTTACATAAATTAAAACGTATAACTGATGGCACCTATGCAGGAATGTATAGATTTCCAGTGAAGGCGGATTTGTGGGGTCACGGCGATATGTGGGCTTCTGATGAAATGACTACTTTTCCGGCTGGAGATTGGGTTTGGGCTGGAGCTCAAATTGAGTCAGCAGCTTTAACTAAAACTTACAACCAGTTTGATACTGAATTTATTGACACGCTTACTCAACATAATAGTATATTTACTTATGTTAGAGAATCAAGAGATATTGAAGATATTAAAGTTCAAACTGTAGGTACTGCAGGGGACGACGATAAATTTTACACGTACTCTAGAATAACTTTTGACCCTAAAGAGAAATTAACAGGAGAGAATTCTGCTCATTTTATGAATTTTTGGGAAAATTACTCTGGCAGTACCGCTAGAAGTGTTAATGCAGATGGTTTGTATCCGATGGCATTTGGATATAGTAACACTGCTGCAACGCCACGCACTCCAATGCCTCAATTTAACACCGCAGTTATGGACCATTTTCCAATTCCAGTCCCATTAGATATTGCTGCTTTAAGTGGTAGTAACTTATCTGCAATGACAAATTCAGCTACAAGTCAATATATAGAAATACCTTTAAAATTTGAAAAACTTCCTCAAGTTCTTAAAACGGTAGACACTGCAGGAGGTAGCGCTACTGCTTCAAAATTAACATTTGACCGTGGTTTTTGGATTATATTTGGTAACAAACCTCCAGAAACTGATGATAACTTTAATAGTTATATAACCAGATTGAGAGCTACTACTCAAGCTGAAGGAAAAGGTTGGTGTGGTTTATGGTTCTTTTATGAGAATGAGGGTGATGAAGATATAACTGTTATTTCCTTCAATGAACACATAGGTGGTTCTACGACTCCTTTTATGACGAGTGCTAGTGACTCGGTTAAATTACATAGTACTCAAACTGGCTCTGCTGCTTTTAGTGCATTAAATAAAACTACTATTCCCGTAAACGACTGGCAAACGCTTCGTATTAAATTCAAGTCGGGGCAAGCTGCTACTGATACTGGCAAATTACTTGCTTATTTCCCTTCAGCTTTAGATAGTACCGGAACTATAAAAAATATACAAATGGATATGAAAAATACTGATGAAGGTGCTGACGCGGACATTTGGAATCTAAAAACAATGTCTTTTTGGAGTAACAATTTTAGGGCTATAGTAGCAGATGGGGCTACTAGTGGAGGAGCCTCTGCAGATAACAGTATTAATTATAATTTAAAGGCAGACGGCGCTGGTTTTAACGACCAAGATAAGTACTCGAGTGTTTTTGTAGATGCAATTAGACTTTATGGATATAATAATACTGTGGCTAATGCATCTGTTAATACTAATAACTCTAACCGCACACTAACTATACCTTCAAATGTAGCTTATCCTCCTTGCAGTGGCAATGCTTTTGGTGTATCTGGTTCTGCAGAGGGAGATAACTATTACCTTTCAAATAACGCATTAGGTCAAATTAATATTTGTGTTGGTGTGGACGGCCCAATAGCATCAAGAAGCATAAATCCATATACTAACAATTTAAATTACTTTTTATTAAATCAGTTTACAACGAGTGATGAGCAGTCCATTGATTCTATCCCAAACCGAATGATAAAGCTTCAACCGCAATATTCAGGTGGCGCAATAAGAATTGGAGATACAAGTAGTTACAGTGCATTATACAACGCGGGTAGTTTTCCGGGTTCTGATGCAAATACTAATACTAAATTATATATGAGAGACGGCGCTTATTTTAATGATAATCTAAAACAAAAAGGTCTTTTTGCTGTGTCTGGATTAACTAACACTGGTGGTGTAGGAGGTTTAATCAAACGAGAAAATCCTTATGTCGCTGCTCGAATTATACAAGTAAGCCCAGACGGTAATGAAATAACAGTAGATAATCCTAACATTTTTGATTTACCTATTGGTCATCCATCTCAAGGAGGTAGTGAATATGTAATTTGGAGTTGCGGTGCACAAAATTATTTTGATAATGAACAGTTTCCGAGCGTTAGAACTATAAAAAAAGCACAAGAAGGTACAGGTTCTATTGGGTTTGGTTACAAAACTCCAAACGGTGTTGCTGCAGGGGGTAAAGCCGCTTTACCACTCTATCAAGTTACGCAAAGAGCAGGTTCTACCATAACATTAAACAGGAGCGTAAAAGTAGATGATGCTAATGAAGAATCAATGGCAATGACTGTAATTAGTGGGGCCGCTGTGGGTCCTTCACCTTATCAAAATAGAGCTAATATAAATCAAATAATGATTAGCCCAAAAAAGTTTTGGTTTAATGTTATCTTATCAAACGCAAGTGGTTCGGTACTTAGCAGTGTTGATATGAGACATTTTGGTTCTGGATATTTTCCACTAGTAGGTACCAGTCTCGCGGCCCAATTTCCAGCTGAAAGTTTTACACAATCATTAGGAGCAACACGAAGTTATGGTCCAATGAATATGGTACTATCAAGTAGTGCTTCTTTTAATAACCTAGGAACTACTTTTAATGAGTATAAAGCTACAGATGGAGCTTATTTTAATAGATGGAATTTAAAACCAGTTAATGATTCTATAGTGGACGTAAACATAGATTATGGATACGGTGTTTACACTGAAGCAGGAGAAGACACACTACCAGTATATGCAGGATATATAAATAAAACTCCGGTAGTTAGTGGTGCTAATTATATAAATTTAACTGCTTATGTTAATCAAACATCCCCTGAATTTGGAAGTACGTTTAATTTTGGTATATATCCCTTTGAGCATAGAAGTGGTATACAAGATAATTACGAGATAAATTTTAACACTAAAGACGCAGCTTCTAATAAGCTACAAACTATTTGGGGGTTACACGATAAGCCACCTAAAAAACCAAACCTTTCAGTAACTAGTGCTGTAGACTTTTTAGGTTTAGAACAAACTGGTCGAATGGGTTCATCATCCGATATAAACTTATACGATGTTACTAAAGGTGATTTACCAAATAATTTAAAATTTACTTGGGATGAATCAGATGAAGATATTTGGTATAGATTGTTATTTGTAGATAGTGAAATTATTAACAACAAATATCACTCAATAAACTTCTGGGCTCCTTTAAATGAGGATAGTTCAACTCACGGATATTACACCAGCGCTGCTGACACATCTCCTACAAACTTCGCTGGTACTGTAGCACAGGACATAGAAGGTTTTAGTGGGTGGGGAGCTAAATTTAATGGCGCTGCTTTATTATCATCATCTGCTGCTACTGTTGTTCTAGGAGATACTTCTCAATTTACCTTTATTGCACACGCTATTCCATCTACAGCTGCTGGTGCTATTTTTACAGCTAGTTCTACTGCTGCTCCTCAATCTTTTAACGTTTCTTTAAGTGGAAATAAAGTAGTAGGTAAAATAAACAATGCTGCTGCTAAAGTTATTAGTAGGTCTTCTTACGAATGTGATGGAGTTCAACCTCTTGCAATCATACTTACTTATAATAAAAATGAGTTAGATAACAATCTTAAATTATATGTTAATAACAGATTAGAAGACACTGCTGATTATACTGCAGCTTTTAATAACACTGGTACTGTTTCTATTGGTGCTGAAAGGGGTTCAACACCTAATTATTTTACAGGGTTTATAGAAGAAATAACATTTCATAAAAAACTTGCATATGTATCCACTGATAGTCAACAATATTATTTGAATAATACTTTATTACCTGACGTTTCTGGAACAAATTCTTTATTTTATCAAGGAAAATTGTTTTTGATGGACTACCATAATATAAGAGGTAAATCTAGTCAAGATGTTACTGAATCTAACCTAGCAAGTTGGAAATCAACGGGGTTGACATAATGGGCGTAGTCTGGAATACCAGTAGTGTAGCACCTTATGATACTGTATCTGGCACAGTTACATTTAATGATAGTGATGTTTCAAAACTATTTGTGGAATGGGGAGATGGGACTGACCAAACTTTAGATAATGGTATTTATGAATGGTATGATTTACAAGGAACACAAACCACTGCATCTATTTCCCACACATATACCAAGGCTGGGACTTATGGGATTTTACTTCGAACTATTAATTCTGATGGTTTTATATCTAAATACTATGGTTCTTCTTCTTCAGCGCCTAGTGGAGTCTATCCTTATGAAGTCAATACTTCTATTCCTCCTATTACAGTTACTGATGGCAAACCTACTTCATTACTACGAATAGAAAATAAAAATGTGTTTAGCGGTATTGATAATAGTATATTTAGTGAAGGTCCTAAAAATGTGTATATACAGGTGGCCCCAATTCTTGGTACTTCTATAAATACTGCATTAAAAACAAAAACTTTAAAATTAAAAGTTGAAGCTGTAGAAGCAATTCGAAATGACCAAGTCTTGGATACTGGCTTTGAATCCGTAACAGCTACAATTGAAAAAACATTTACACTTAATAGCAGAGCAACTGGTGACACAGATGCAATACAACTTAATAATTCCAAAAGGCCGTTGTTATCTATAAATAAAATTACATTAGTATCATCAAAAATGACAGAGGAAGTTAGTGATACGGTTATTAACGATTTTAATATGTTAAAAATATTTTTAATAGCGCCAACCAATGATAGTACTTTATTAAACCCTGAGTTTTTTCCTATAACTTATGTATCTAATGGAGACCCTGTCAAATCTTTAAAGGATGCTACCAGGTCAGTAACGTTAGACTTTTCGCAAAGCAGATCTAAGCATCTAATAAACTTCCTTCTTCTTATACTTATGATAACGGTAAGGTGTTTTTTGGGCACAGCGTACAATGGCAAGCTTCTAGCAGCACCGCTTTTACAGATGCAACTGAGACAGACGACACACTAATTAAAGAACAATATACTTATTACCCTAGACCAAAGGGTCTTGGGTCGACTGGTGGTGCAGTTGACGGTAGTGGAACTATTGCTTTAACAAGTGGTAATAACTTTTTGTATAGTGCAACGGATGGTTTCATTAGAGACCAGTTTTTACTTAATGAATTTAATCAGTTTTATGATTCTTACCATTTGACTAGAATGACTACTACTACAGATAGTAACCAGACTGACGATGTCAACACATTTAAAGCAGCTTATAGGATACAACCTCCCTATTTATCTAAGGGAGTAAACCCCAGTGATAACAGCGCCTATTTTGTAAATTCAGTAGCAATACCCACAGAGATAACATCTCCTTCTACTAACACTAAAAACTACACAACAAACGCAGTTTATAATAAAGTTAATTATGAATGTAGCACTAGTGGTTGGAATAGTGGCAGCTTTACCGACAGAGAAGGAAATCCTAGAGATGCTTCTGAGTATATATATTTAGGAAAAGGTAACAAATTTGATAAAGTTTTCTTTAATGTTAGCCCTTATGCAGAAAATTTAATGACCACTTTGTCTGGGATGAATGGGGTTAGGGGGGAGGGGGGGGGTGATGTGGGGGGGGGAAGGGGGAGAGACTAGGAGGGAGGTAAGAAGGGGGGCGGGGGGGGGG
>JAAHTG010002195.1_pt1 | contig 11506 bp, 8 predicted proteins | sample 6116081 | NCBI WGS metagenome assembly JAAHTG01 (sample SAMN13939989, study PRJNA603662) | sponge metagenome | isolation source: marine sponge | host: Mycale hentscheli | place: New Zealand | collected 2005
CCCCCCCCCCCCCCCCCCCCCCCCCCCCCCCCCCTCCCCCCTCCCCTCTTTCCCTCCCCGACGCTCTTCCGATCTGATTATATTGATGTAATAAAATCACCGAAAATTTTGTGTGCAAATTTTGTGTGAGTTTTGAAGTCTCAAAAACTCATTCTAAGGCCCGTGAGCGGCAAAGCAAGAACGATCAAGGATATTGCACGCTTGAACAATCTAAACGAAGCTTATGTGCACAAGCACATCAAGCTTGCGCTCCTGGCGCCAGACATCCAGAAGGCTATCCATCAAGGCACTCAGCCTGCAGCGCTATCACTGGAGAGCCTGAAAGCAGATGGTCACGACAGATGCTGGGATACGCAAAGGAAGATGCTGGGGTTTTAAGATGTGCGTTTAGTCAGGAAGCGGCCAAAAGCGGACATTTTCATATTATATACGACATCCGATTCTAAACGGTCTTCAAGCTCATAATTTGAGGCGCTGGGTATAATCGCATGCTGCAGCGGCACATGCTTTTGCCAGTGGGGGCACGGCGCAGGGACTAATCGCGGAATCTTCAGTGAGAAATCGGGTCGAACAGGCTAAAAATCCGCCTATTTAGGAGTTTATACTGGTTTTATTGACAAATTTGAGTGCCAAGTCTTGTTTTATTATTTGATATTTAGTCAATAAAACTGCTTATTAGTCATATATTTCTTACATAATTGACGATTTGTGTTAAATTGGAATGACGAAATAGATGTTGCGCCTGATGATTAAAAAGACAGTGAAGTTGTATTGTGTAGCTCTAATAGCTGCGGGATTGGGCACGAACGGAACCCTTGCCAGCGACATTTCCGGAGCCGAGTTATACAATACTTATTGTGCTGCGTGTCATCACAGTGCCGAAACCGGTGCGCCGCGCCAAGAGGCGCTGGCCCAGTTAACTCAAGTTCGAATTTTTGACGCGATGACCTCGGGCATCATGCAGGCACAGGCGGCGGATCTGACCGAGGTTGAAAAACGCCAGATTTCCAAATTTCTATCCCCTGATCGGGCAGAGACTAACGGTGTAGAGAACAGCTGTTCAGCGGCAACTTCATCAGCCCAGACATTGGGTCCCGTTCATGTCGGCGGCTGGGGTTTGTCGCACGGCAGTGGGCGCAACCAATCTTCTACATCCGCCGCTATCGATCCGGAGACCGCAGGCAGCCTTGAACTAGACTGGGTGTTTGCTTTCCCCAATGCTGGCCGTGCCCGGACGCAGCCGACAGTTGCAGGTAACACCCTGTTTACCGCTGACCAGAACGGTGTTGTGTACGCGCTGGATGCCGATAGTGGATGTGTGCAGTGGCGCTATCAGGCGCAGGCCGAAGTGCGCAGCGCAATTTCGTTAGGTGTCGACAAGAACGGCGATGTGGAAACATTGTTTTTCGGCGATTTTAAAGCCAATGTTTATGCGGTTGATGTGGCAAGCCGTGAACTTCTGTGGCGGCGCAAGGTTGATGACTTCCACGTAGCGACTATCACCGGTTCTCTCACGCTTCTGGAGGACCGGCTAATAGTGCCGGTATCGTCTTTGGAGGTAGGCTCTGCGCTTGATCCTAATTACGCCTGCTGCAAGTTTAGAGGCGCGGTTGTCGCCCTGGACCGTAAAACCGGTGCAGTAATCTGGAAGCAGCATACGACACCAGCACCGCGACCTCAGGGAACTCGAGAAAACGGAACAACAAGGTTTGGCCCCTCTGGCGCACCCATATGGTCCACCCCGACGGTCGACCCGAAACGCGGGCTTATTTATGTGGGAACCGGTGAAAATTATTCCCGGCCAACCACCAACACCAGCGATTCGATCATTGCACTGAATATCAGTGATGGGTCGATTAAATGGGTCATGCAAGCGCTGGCTGATGACGCCTGGAACGGCGCTTGTGGGCGACCGCAAGACAGTAACTGCCCTGAAAATCGCGGGCCGGATTATGACTTTGGTGCGCCGCCAATCCTGACCACCATGGCAGACGGTAGAGACATTATTCTTGCCGGCCAAAAGTCGGGTTACACGTTTGGTATAGCGCCTGACACCGGCGAGCTTTTGTGGAAAAGCAAAGTTGGGCTTGGTGGCATAATGGGCGGCATTCATTGGGGCATGGCCACCGATGGAACAAATTTATATGTGCCCATATCTGACCTATCAGTCTATGCAAGAGACGCGCACCTGAAGCCACAATCTGGGTTGCACCAAGTGGACGTAAGGACCGGTAAGGTCGGGTGGAGCACGATAAACCCTGACCTGTGCGGCGACGTAGCATGGCGATGTTCTCCAGGTATTTCTGCAGCAGTAACTCTGGCAAACGGTGTTGTGTTTGGCGGCGGGCTTGACGGTATTCTGCGTGCCTACCGTGCAACAGACGGAGCAATACTGTGGCAGCGGGAAACTAACAGAAAATTTGAGGCGGTAAACGGCGTTTCGGCGGAAGGTGGGGCCATCGAGCCTGACGGCCCGGTTATTGTTGGCGACCGACTTTTTATTACCTCGGGCTATGACAAGTTCGGCCAGAAATTCGGCAACGTTTTGCTGTCCTATAAAGTTAAGGGAAAAGACCATGACGATTAGACATTCTTCCTTTATACGAGCGGCGCTTCTCGCAGGGTTGACTATGGCTTTCGGCCCGACGGCTGCGGCGGCGCAGCAAGTGCCTGTTGATCCCATTTACATCCAGCAAACCACCACCATTATTGGTGTGAACCATGTGGGTATGACTATTAATGATCTGGATAGTTCGGTTGAATTTTACCAAGGCGCAATGGGCCTCAAGCGCCATGGTTCAAGCAAAAAGCTCGGTCCGGCGCTGCGCGGTGCGGGTCTGGTGAAAGACATTCGCGTTCAAACAGTGACACTCAAAGGACCCAACAGTTTCCTGCGGTTGATGGAATTTGAACACTCGGTATCAGCTCATAAAAATGGTGTTCTGCCTGCCTACGGCCCCGGCATAACGCATATCTGCTTTCAAGCCCCTAAAGTAAAACCGCTCGACGGAAAAGCGGCAGCACGCGGCGCCACCTGGGTCAGTTCTACCAACGCTATGGTCGACATGCGCGGCGTTGGTTTTATGTATGGCTATATGCGCGACCCAAGCGGGTTGATTTTCGAGATCGAGCACGCACCAGAGCCAAAAATCGATATTGATGTCTGGATGGGCCACGTTGCAATGGCAACAAATGACCTAACCAAGACCCTTGAGTTTTATAGCGAAGTTGTGGGCATTAAGCCCTATCGCCGCGTTGATAATCTCGCAGGTCCAACTTTTGATCAGGTTGCTGGAGTTGAAGGCGGCAAGTTGCACGGTGCCTGGTTCCGCATCGCGCCCTATTACAATTTGGAATTCTGGGAATATGTCAGCCCGCGTACGGGCAAGACCGACGGCCAGACGCCGCTTAATCGGATAGGATACAGTTTGGTGGCTCTCGAGACATCTGACATCGAGGCAGATTATGAACGACTAACAGCGGCAGGCATTGCCCTTGAAGCCGGTATAGTTTCGGTGGACGAGGGCCGGGCGATTTTTTTGCGGGATCCAGACGGAAACCTGCTTTCGATAACCGAGTATGAGGCAGGGTCAAACATGTCTCTTGATGCATTAAACGTAAAATACAGCGGAGAAAAATGATGTTTGACCTTAATGGCCATGTGGCACTTGTAACCGGCGGCAACGGCGGTATTGGTTTGGCTTTTGCCAGAGGGCTTGTGAAATGCGGCGCGCGCGTAGCTATTTGGGGGCGCAACCCGGAGAAAAATGCAGCCGCGCTATCTGAACTAGAGAAACTGGGCGGTGACGTTGCTGCCTTTGCCTGCGATGTTCTGAATGTGGAGGATGTTGCCACGAATTTTGCGAAGACGGTAGATCATTTCGGACAAGTCGATTCATGTTTCGCTAACGCTGGCGGGTCAGGCAAGCCGGGGCGTCTACACGAATTGACTGACCAGGATTGGCATGCGGTTGTAGACCTTAATCTCAATAGCGTTGTTAACACATACAGGCCGGTCATCAATCATCTGATCGAGCGGGACGCGCCGGGCAAGTTGGTCGTTACATCGTCAATTGCTGCTCATCTTGGCATCGGTAACGGTGCCGGATATAGTGCGACCAAAGCAGCAGTGGCTGGTTTAACCCGGGCTCTCGCAGTTGAGTTAGGTCGTAATAATATTCAGGTTAATGCCGTATTACCCGGGTTTGTTGAAACCGAGATGTCGGTCAATACACCCAAGTATTTCCAGGACGGCGCGCGGCGACGCACAGCGTCTGGCGTAATTGGTTCCCTGGAAGACATGGAGGGCATCGCAGTTTTCCTAGCCTCGCAAGAAAGCAACTACATTACGGGTCAGGAAATTGTCATTGATGGTGGCCAGTCGATTTTCCCTATGTAAGGTAAGGCTCAGCTAAATCAGGTTGGACGAACCAGCACACGATGTTCGGACTCGTAATTGGCCTTTAGTTCCTTGATCGAGCCGATGATCATGTTGACGGCAATGTCCTCGACATATTTCCGGTCTTTTTTCTTACGGTGCATATAGTCACCAGCGGAATCGGGAAGACCAAAGGAGATGTCGGTGGCAGTGCGGGCAAAATCCAGAGGTAAGTCGAAGTTTGCCGATATAAACTCGGCGACATAATTTACTGCAGTATCGCGGCTAAAGGACATATAGTCTTCCGTCTCTGGCCGGCCTTCGGTTACGCTTGGTTCCGACTGTAGTCGTTGGATAAGCAGGCCACGTTCCTCGATATACTTCAGATAAACATGGGTCATGCCTCTGACCATCTCTTCGAAGGTTTTTGCCTTTTCCCCTTTGTCTGCCTGAAGTCGCCGCAGTTGCTTGAGCTCGCGGTCCAGCAGTTCCCTTAATAGGTCGGTTACGTTAGTGAAATAGGCATATACCAGTGATTTGCTGATACCGGCCTTTTTCGCGACTCGCTCCATGGTCAGCGGCGCAACGCCTTCGGCCGCCACAATTTTCGCCGCCACGTCCAAAATCAAGGATTGACGGACTTCGGGGCTAAAGCGACGGCGTTTTTTGGCTTCAACTGGCATAGAGAATCCATTGCTAACAACAGGGATAAGAACTGTCTGGTTCGGTCTATCTTCGTTCACTAAAGCGTTTTAAGTCAACAAATCAAGTAATAGTGGTCAAAACGAGGCTTCAAAAAGCAACTTTTTTAAAATATATGACTTTTTGCTCAATAGTAACATATTGTAATATAGTTAAAATTTAAAGGATATTTCATATTTATCATACAAGAGAGTGTTATTGTTCTATTTATTGTACTTTTAATCAATTAAATTGACAATTATACCATATTTACATCACTAATTGATTATTAGCTTAATAACGGCGTAATGCGTTGGCGGTAGGGAGCCATTCGACATTGCGAAGCAGGGAGATATTTAAATGGGAATGCAGGGAACAATTCGAACCGCAACGGCAATGGCACTTGTAACGACAGTGTCGACCGTCGCGTTGGCCCAGAACCAAGACGGCGTGGATGCCGACAGCGACGGCTTTGCGCTAGAAGAGATCATCGTTACCGCACAGAAAAAATCACAGTCAATGCAGGACGTGCCAATTGCGGTTTCTGCCTTTGACGCAAATGCCCTTGGCGACCGGCTAATTGAAGATGCGTCAGACCTTCAATTGTCTGTACCAAATTTCATCTTTGATCAGAGCCGCCTGCAACTGCGCGGCGTTGGCAATAATGCTATTTCAAGCACAGCAGAGAGTGGCATTGGCTATCATGTGAACGGTGTATATCTGTTGTCGCCAGCTCTGAGAAGTTCTGAATATTTCGATTTAGAACGTGTCGAAGTTTTGCGCGGACCGCAGGGCACACTGTACGGGCGGAACACAACAGGCGGTGTTGTTAATGTAATCACTAAAAAACCAGATGAAGAATTTGGCGGAAATGTGAATGTGCAAGTTGGTAATTATGACAGCATCAAAGTGAAAGGTGCGATCAATATCCCGCTTAGCGACACTGTGCGTCAACGCTTTGCAGGCATTTACTTTAGGCGAGACGGCTATAATACAAATATATTTAGTGGCAACGATATTGATGGCCGCGATCAATATGCACTGCGCAGTAGCACTTCAATCGATTTTGGCGATAATTTTAGTGCTGATTTTGTATTCGGTTATCTGAAAGAAGACAGTAATCGAGCCAGTGAAACCAAGGGCCTTTGCACAAAAGATCCGACCTATGGCTGTTCCCCTCTTTCTGTGGGATTTGAAACGCCAGATGTAACGACAGCCGTGTGGAACGCAATTGATATTACCGGGATTTTACCCGGCGGTGACTATTTCTCTGATGCGGTTAATCCACCCGAACTTCGCACGGTCAATGTTGATATCGAGCCTCGTTTCCAAGTCGAAGAAATATTTCTCTCGCTGGAATTGAATTATGACTTCGACAATATGACGCTGACGTCTCTGACCGGTTATCAGGATATTGAGACAGAGGTTTTGCAGGATTTTGACCGCTTTGCCAGCAATCAACGTCTATCTCGTCCGGTAACGTACCGCGCGGACATTGAAAATGAAGTGACCACCGACCAGATACTGTCCGCCCGCAGGGATGACCGCAGAAGCGAGCAATTTTCACAAGAGTTGCGCTTGGCGTCCCAGTTTGACGGTTCCTTTAACTTTCTGGCAGGCTTGTATTACTATGAACAAAAGGGCTCAACGCTTGTTAGATTTAGCCATCCTACACTAACCGTCTTTGCAAATACTTTGGGGCGGCCTGACGAGCAGCAATTTGTCGCGTTTGACTCGCCGGAATTTACCTCTGACTCTATTGCCGCTTTTGGAGAGGCCTATTTCGATCTCGGCGAAGACACTCGGTTAACGCTCGGTGCGCGGTATACCGAAGATAAAAAGTCCATTAGGACCCGTACTGTGTTTCTAAGCTCGCCTGACTTTGCCGAATCAGAAGGCGAGTGGAACGTCTTTACCGGCAAGGTCGCGCTAGATCATCGCTTGAACGAAAATACGCTTGTGTATGTCACTGCGTCCCGCGGTTACAAAGCTGGTGGCTTGAACCCGACAAGCCAGGACGGTGATGATGAAAGATTTCGGCCTGAATATTTGAATACAATTGAAGTGGGCAGCAAAAGTTCATTACTTGATGATCGCCTGCGGCTAAATCTCAATGCTTTCTATTATGATTATGAAGACCTCCAAATTAGTGGTTTGCGCGATGTTGCCATTGTTACGGTAAACGGAGACGCAAATATTAAAGGAGCGGAGCTGGAGGTGTTATACGCCACAAGTGACCGCTTTATCATCGACTTTAGCGTGTCATGGTTGGATGTAACTATTTCAGATCATATCACTTCTGACACTGGGGACCGGGATGCCATTGCTCCCGGTGCGGTTCTCGCACTTGACGCAAACGGTGACATACAGCGTGATGGCGGCGGCAACGTCCTGCAGAATGTTGATGGTAATACCCTGAGAAATTCGCCGAACTTCTCTTTCAAAATTGGTGGAGATTATACTTGGGATATTGGAAGTGATCACGAATTGACTGCCAGGGTTGATTATACTTGGCAGGACAAATATTTCGCCACCGAGTTTAACAAGCCGTCTGACGAAATTGGCTCCTGGGGCCAAGGCGATGCTGCATTGATATACCGCCCAATTGAAGGGGCTTGGTCTGTAAAAGCATATGTAAAGAACGTGTTCGACAGCGATGATATTACCCGCATCGGGCAGGACGGGCCGTTGGTTGGTCGCTTCCGCAGTATCAACGTGCTGGAGCCACGCACGGTAGGTTTGGAACTGGGATATACCTTTTAAGACAATCTTTCTCTCCTTGAAAGATGACCCTTGCAGCACGAGATATTCCCAATCTCGTGCTGCTTTTTATTTGTGGACAATCCAACAATGACGGTATCTCGGCATTTGGTATTCATCCTCACATGGTGCATTTTAGTATTCGTGTCTGGTGTTAGCGCTGATGATTTTGACAAAAATGCAACGTTGCGGGAGACACCAACTGATATCATCGGGATTAACCATATTTCTCTGTCGGTAAGGAATCTGGACCGCGCGCTGGCTTTTTATCAAGGCGCAACCGGCTTCAGGCTGATCGCCCGCGAAACCGTCAAAGTCGATAAAACAGCAGACCAGCTTTTTGCACGAGACAATGTGGAATATGAAAAAGCCACCCTTCGCGCGCCCAACTGGTTGCTCGAAATAAGTGCTTTCAAACACAACGAGATGGTCGCGCACGAAGACATGCCGGTGAATGGTCGGGGTATGTCCCACACTTGCTATCAATCTCCAGCGTCTGTTCCCGGATATGAAAAATTCATTGAGCAAGGCGCGCGAGTGATCAACAGAATGGGAAAACCGGTTTACTCATCGCGCTACGGTGTCAGTTATATTTACGCCTATGACCCTGATGGGAACCTGATGGAACTGGAACAACTGCAGGGTGAGGTTCTGGACAAAGCGGGATACCTCGGGGCCTGGCAACAACAGGGGCAAAATATCTGGATGTCGCAAGTGTCGTTGTTTACCCATGACCGCGACCGGCTAATGGCGTTTTACCAGAAAATATTTGCTATCAAACCCAACCGCGTTGCTGAAATTGCGAACAAAGCATTCGGCGATAACCTGTTTGATCTGGATGATGCACACGTGAAAATTGGTTGGTTTCTTCTAAACCACAAATCCAAAGTTCTGGAAATTCTTCAATTTCTTAATCCGGCGACACCAACGTCAGGTAAACACAGGTATCCAGGCGATTTGGGCTATTCTTTTTCTTTGGAAGTAGCTGACATTCGGAAAGAATATGTGCGGCTAAAAAATTTGGGGGTGGAGTTTTTTTAGTGAACCGATACAGCATGGGTATTATTGGCAGGCGTTCGCCAAGGATATTGATGGTAATATTTTTTCATTGAGGCAGGTGCTGCAGTCAGATTCGCCCTATTCAGTGAATAGTTATGATCCAACACAATAATCTTGAAGTGCGCGCCCGCATTGTCTTGAACTATTCAAGGCCCTATTGCGGGCTGGTTCTCTTGATTAAGTCCAATATTGCATCCACCACTTCATCCGGTTTTTCCTGGATAATACCATGTCCGGCATCCAGCTCAATTTCGGTATAATCATCGGGCATCATGGCTCGTTGCGCCTCGACAGTGGAGCGGGCAATGACACCATCATTTGTGCCCCAGATAAACAGCGTCGGCACTGTGACCGGCGCCATTAACAATGGATCATTTTTCACGAACTCTTCGTCCATTGCCCGATACCAATTCAGGGTTGCTGTTAGTGCGCCGGGCTCCGACAATATGGCGAGATATTCATCCAGCTCATAGGCAGGGCGTGCTTGCATCATAACCCTGAAGACCTCGAAATCGTTCTTGGACATCATGAATTCCGGCAGCAGCGGTGTCCTGAAAAACTCAAAATAGCTGGACCGGGTTGCCTGTTCTGGGTTGTTTTGCACATTGTCGAGGAACACGCCGAAGTGCGGGATTGATAGTGCGCTGAGGGATAAAACTCTCTTTGGATATTTGGCAGCCAACCGCCACGCCACAGCGGCGCCCCAATCGTGACTAACCAGATGAAACTGATCAGCGCCGTATGCTTTGGCAACCGCGAGTGCATCTTTGGCGAGCTCGTCTATATTGTAATTATCTTTGCCCCACGGCCTTGCACCTGGGCTATAGCCGCGCTGGTCAAAGGCTATGGTTTGGTATCCTTGCGGTGCAGCGCGCTCAGTAAGCGCGCGCCACATTACCGAGGATTCTGGAAAGCCATGCAGTGCGATGATCGGTGGATTACCGGAGCCCGTGCCGCCAATGCGCACCTTAAACTCGAAACCCCGGACATATACCCGTTGTTCGCCGTTTTGAATTTCGCCGCAAAACAGCGGTAATGTCGCCGTTCGGTCGGCGTGACTGGTACCCCAATCGATCGACCAGCTATAATAGGCAATGGGACCAATTATGGCGGCAGCAACCAATCCTCCAGCTATTTTTTTCCAGCTCACAAATCATGCTCCCATGGGTCTAAATTAGACCCAGCCACCTTAGCGTTTTTTCGCAGAATTTCGGAGTGTATTTTGCTATAATCCAGCAACTAGACTGACTGACGTGCAAAATGTGGCTTATGTGCACCAATCCATGTTTTCAGCTCAAAAAACCTGGGTCCCGACTTTTAAAATCCAACAACAATTTGATTCTTTTTCACAAAAAGAGGTTTCGAATCTTAGCCGCTAAACAAAACTCATTTTTCACAATTCTAGTATCAAAATTAAATAGTTAAATGGTGGTGCATATACAAAAATAGTTAAAGGACTGGGAAATGGCGTCGATTGTGTCTGCTCGAAGGAATACGTTTTAATGCACTTATTCAATGTCCGCTTTGGGTCGAAAGCCGACTCTTGAGCGTGCAATGAAAATGCCATTTCTTCTTGTTTTATAGAAAACAAGCCGTTGGCTAAAACTCGCTTAAAATACACTACAGAGAAATTGCCTTTGTAAGGCCTCGAGCAATAAGCGCTATATGCTGAAATTCAGGGTGTGCATGCAAAAATCCTACATGTAAGTATTTGAAATAAAACAAATATATCCATGAAAGAGGGAGAGAGAAAGTTTCGACTGAAGGAAAGTGGCGGAGGGGATGATTCACGCGCCCAACTCTCTCTCGTGCCAGTGTCCGACCCAGTGTCACGCCTGCGAAACGCTGCGCAATTTTGACGCCCATTCGAAATCAGACCCTTGATCCACGCCCGAAAGCATCCTGGAGGCGGTAGGCTTGCAAGGGCGGTGCTTCCCGGCAACCCTCGCCCGCATTCGCACCATTCTAACCAAAACTGCACATTCCATAGCAACCCCCTGTAATTGAGCAAGATTTCGATTGAACACGACATGACTCCCCGCTAGCGTGTTCGTGAGCACAATAAATGGGTGCGTACAGTAAGCATACGCGCCGTGTCAGGAGTGCAAAGTGAGTAACGACAAGTCGGAGCTTCGTTGGGGAGTGGCACAGCGCCTCGAATTTATCGAGTTCCGATTGTTTTGGGAGGGTCATGTGAATCGTAGCGATTTGATGGAGCAGTTTGGACTGTCGGTGAACCAAGCGTCCGCCGACCTGAACCGCTATATCGGTCTGGCTCCAGATAACATGGTCTATGACAAGAGCGCGCGGACGTATGTCCGTGGTCCTGACTACGCTGCACAATTCCTGAAACCCGACGCGAGCCGCTACCTCGCGCAGCTTCGTTCTTTGGCCGACGGCATTATGGACAACGACGACACTTGGATCGCCGAATTGCCATCTTATGACTCTGCACCAACCCCGACCCCGACCCGCGGCGTTAACCCTGTCACTCTGCGATCCGTTGTGGGAGCCATTCGCCGCTCAGAGGCCATCGAGGTGAAGTATCAGTCACTTTCGCGCCCCGAGCCGAGCTGGCGGTGGATCGCGCCTCACGCCATCGGGTTCGACGGCTTCCGATGGCACACA
>JAAHTG010000334.1_pt1 | contig 11474 bp, 8 predicted proteins | sample 6116081 | NCBI WGS metagenome assembly JAAHTG01 (sample SAMN13939989, study PRJNA603662) | sponge metagenome | isolation source: marine sponge | host: Mycale hentscheli | place: New Zealand | collected 2005
TAGGTTTACCAGATACAGCAACGGCTAATGAAATAGAAGACCTTGTGGAGCGTGAACCTGATAAAGCAGTAATGATTAAAGAAGCCGATAAAGATTTTAAAAATAAAATTAAAGAAATGGAAATCGATTTAGACAGCTTTAAAGTTGAAGTAGAAGACAGAAAACACGCTAGAGAGACATTCAAAAATGATTGGACTCCCAAAGTGTTTGGGATACTGGCCCTGGTGCTGTATGGAGCGTATGTATTGACAGTAACAATAATGCCCCACGATCAAAATGACGAAACTATTATCTCGTTGGTGCTGGGCCAACTGAGCGGTATTCTGGGGACTATGGCGGCTTTTTGGTTCTCTGGGTCTAGCACGAAGTGAGTAAAATGGAAAAGTTAATCACCATGCTAAAGCGCCATGAAGGTGTAGAGACACACGCTTACGAATGCTCTGAAGGCAAAATTACCGTAGGAGTAGGACGAAACATAGATCAGCGAGGCGGCATGGGTTTGTCACCTGATGAAGTTGATTACTTACTAGAGAATGATATTGAGCGTGTAATCAAGGAGTTAGCTGGGGAGTACCCGTGGTTTAGCGATCTTGATGATGTGCGTAAAGATGCTATGATCGATATTAGTTTTAACCTTGGGGCAACTCGTTTACGAGGTTTTAGACGCGCTCTTTCAGCAATGGAAAGCGGTGACTACAAGGTAGCTGCTACAGAATTTTTAGACTCAAGATGGGCCAAACAAGTTGGTGGCAGAGCGTTAGAACTTAGTGACTTAATTAAAACAGGCGAATACGTGGAATAACTATGCCGCTTAAGAAACTTCAATTAAAACCGGGGGTTAATCGTGAAAACACCCGCTATACCACAGAAGGTGGGTGGTATGAGTCTGACAAAGTGCGGTTTCGTCAGGGTATGCCTGAGAAGATTGGGGGATGGGAGCGCATCTCTGCTAACACGTTTCTGGGAGTATGCCGTTCTCTGTTTAACTGGATTACGCTAGGCAAACAAAATCTAGTAAGCGTAGGTACTCACCTTAAGTACTACATAGAGCGTGGTGGGGCGTATAACGATGTTACCCCTATTAGGCTAACTACAGCAGCGGGGGATGTAACTTTTGCTGCCGTTAATACCTCTCCTATTCTTACGGTTTCCGACACTAATCATGGCGCAATTGCAGGGGATTTTGTCACTTTCTCTGGTGCGGCGAGTTTGGGTGGGGTCATTACAGCGGCGGTGCTTAACATTGAATACGAAATAACTACTGTTATTAACGGTGATTCTTACACTATAACGGCTGCGGTTAACGCTAATGGTTCGGACACGGGCAACGGTGGAGCTTCTACCGTAGGTGCATATCAACTCAATACTGGCTCTGCTACAGGCGTACCGTTTACCGGCTGGGGCGCGGGTACATGGGGACAAGGCACTTGGGGTAACGGTGGTATAACTACTTCCCCTATTAGGCTTTGGAGCCAATCAAATTACGGAGAAGATTTAGTATTTGCATACCGAGGTGGGCCATTATGTTATTGGGCAGCTAATACAGGTGTGACAGTGCGTGGCAAAGTAATTGATACTGTTAACTACCCTACTTCAACAGACGTACCTAGCATTGTAAATTTTGTAACTGTTTCAGATATTTATCGTTTTGTTTTTTGTTTTGGGGCTAACACTTTAGGTACAGTAGTCCAAGACCCTATGCTTATCCGCTGGTCAGACCAAGAAGATGTATTTAACTGGACTCCTTCAGCTACTAATTTTGCTGGTAGTCAGCGCCTTTCTCGCGGCACAGAGATTATAACTGCAAGGCAAGCGCGACAAGAGGTGTTGGTTTGGACAGATGCCGCTTTGTACTCTATGCAATATGAAGGTGGGGATGCCGTGTGGAGCGTTCAACTACTAGGAGATAACATATCTATTGCGAGTCAAAACGCTACCGCATACGCCGGCAGTGCAGCTTACTGGATGGGTAAGGATAAGTTCTATAAATACGACGGCACGGTAATGACACTGCCTTGTAACGTTAAGCGTTTCGTTTTTAACGATATTAACACAGAACAGTTTAACCAAGTGATAGCCGGTACTAATGAAGGATTCAACGAAGTCTGGTGGTTCTATCCCTCTGCTGGTGTTATTACTAATGACCGTTATGTGGTGTATAACTACCAAGAAAATGTGTGGTACTACGGTACACTAGCTAGGACTGCTTGGTTAGACTCAGGACTGCGAGATAGGCCCATAGCCGCTACTTATAGCAACAACCTGGTAGACCACGAAAAAGGCAATGATGACAAGCAAACAGCGGTAACAGCAGCTATTGCAGCATCGATCACCTCTTCCGAGTTTGATTTAGATGATGGGCATAGCTTTGTGCTGATTAACCGTATGCTGCCTGATGTGACTTTTGATGGCTCTAGTGCTGCTAATCCCGCAGCAATTATGACGATATCGCCCATGTCTAACTCAGGGTCGGGGTACAACAACCCGCTGTCTGAGGGGGGTAATTCAAGTGCTACGGTAACGCGCTCTGCAACAGTGCCAATAGAGCAGTTTACAGGGCAAGTGTATTTACGAGTACGAGGTAGGCAGATTGCATTTACAATGGAGTCTACAGCAGAGGGGGTAGCTTGGCAGTTAGGTTCTCCGCGCTTAGATATGCGTCCTGATGGTAGACGGTAATGCCTACTTCAACAGACAGCAGTAACATAGTAGTTGCGCCAGCTTTACCTACTGGCCCAGAGACATATAACAGAAGCTATGTAGATCGTTTTAATAACATTTTACGTCTATATTTCAACCAGATAGACAACGCATTGAGGAACGCTGTGGCAAATACAGTCCCCTACAATTTAAGAGTTGCCCAAGGCCAAGTTTTAGGAGCTACAGCCCTGTATAGCTTTGGCTTTAACGCAGATGTGGATACCACTGAAGAAACGGTATGGGCACAAGGTGGTAACTTTACTTACCCAGGCGCAGCGGGAGAAGTGTATATCTCTAGCAGCAACGCCAATGATGTAGCTACTACAGGCACTGGGGTGCGTACCGTAAAAGTACAGGGTTTAGATGCCAATTACTTACAGATTGAAGAAGACATTTCCCTTAACGGACAGACACAGGTAATTACTACTAAAGAATATTTAAGAATATTAAAAGTGTTTGTTCTTACTGCGGGGTCAAACGGAGCAAGTGCAGGTACGGTTTATGTGGGTACAACCGGAGCAACAGCGGGTGTACCTCCTGTTGTGTACGCTAGTTTTGGTAGCTCTAACCAAACGCAGATGGCGGTCTACACAGTACCGGCGAGTAAGACCTTATACATAGAGGAGATAGCGTTTACCGCATCCGTAGCGTCAGTCACTAATTCCGTGACGGTTAAGTTTAAAACACGGGAACACGCTACTAATGCATTTAGAACACGGTTTATTCAAGTGTTGGAGAGTGATACAACAGTAGCACCGTTTGCTTATCCTTTGGCTATACCGGCTAAAACAGATATTGAGTGTCGCGTTATAGCGACTACTAACAACAACCAGATAAGCGCCTCGTTTGAAGGCGTGTTGATAGACGGGTAAGTAATGGATTCTGAAGGATTAGATAGGCTACTAGGAGCTATTCAAGACAGAAGTTATTTTGGGTCTGATGATGCGCCTTATGCTGGCACTGGTAGTGGTTCTGATGATTTCAGGTTTTATGACCCTAGCACTTTTAACAGTAACAAAAAATCAACTTCTAATAACAATTTTAGGTTTTATGACCCTAGCACTTTTAACAATATGGCAGGTTTGCCTTCTCTTGTTGGATCAAATACTACACTTGATAGTGACCCTTCCGCAGGTAGAGATACCACTGGCTTATATGATGCTAATGGGAATTACATAGCTCCTAACAATTACCCTGGCGGTCAAGACGCTTACAATACAATGGTAGCGCAAAAAAATGCAGAAGCGGCAATTTTAGCAGCGGCATCAGGAGACAATTTTGATTTTGGGTCAGGGACTCCTGCGTATGACATGGATACGCTTTCTAAAGTAATGGGCTTTGAGCCTGATCCAAATGATCCAAATTTAGTAAACATTCCCACAAATACGTTAAATATAACCCCAGACGCTATTTATGACTCAGTAAGACAAGCATCGATAGATCAGGCAAAAGAATACGGAGGGAGGCATCCAAGACGATACGGAGGAGGGGTTTTAAGCGATTCTATGCAAGACACGTTTTGGGATCTTGTCGATATTGCGGAAAAAAATCCAGTTCCATTAGATAGTAGCTGGATTGGTGGTCTTGAAGATTTAATAAATAGTGGAGCGTCCAAGGAAGTTATACATGATATTTTAAATGAAGCAGGGATTTTTAATGACGTTACAACACTTGACCTAGAGAAAGGTGCTGATGCTGGAGGTAAAATTTCAAGACGAGTAAAGATAACCCAGCCAAGTGATGATAAACACGCAAACGCTGAAACAAAAAACGCTGCCGCCGCCGCCGCTGCCGCTGCTGATGCCGCCGCCGCTAAAGCTGCCGCTGATGCCGCTGCTAATAGTGCTGCTGATGCTACTGGTGGTACTGCTGGTGGTACTGCTGGTGCTACTGGTGATATTGCTGGTGGTAGTGGGGCTTGGGAATACGATTCTACTACGGATACATTTAATTATAATTATTATGATTTAGATGGGAAGTTAATAAGAACCACTGACAAAATTGGTCGAATGGTTGTTGTAGGGGCTTCTGATAAAACTTTTAAAGATGGTGAAAAAGTTAACGTGTTAGTTAATGCTGATGGCACTGCTACTTTGGAACATGGTGGAACTACGGGTACTGGTACATCAACAACTACTGTTACAGGCACTATTGTTGCAGGGGTTCCAAACATAATTATACCTAATACGGGTACAGTAACGGGTACAGTAACGGCTGCACCAACAACTACGGGTACTGGTACATCAACAACTACTGTTACAGGCACTACTGTTACAGGGGTTCCAAACATAATTATACCTACTGGTGGAGTTGCCCCTACTGGTGGAGTTGCCCCTACTGGTGGAGTTGCTCCTACTGGTGCGGGTACTACTGGTACTACGGGGACAGGTACAGGTACAGGAACAGGCACAGGAACAGGTACAGGTACAGGAACAGGCACAGGGACGGGTACAGGAACAGGAACGGGTACAGGAACGGGTACAGGAACAGGAACAGGGACGGGAACAGGGACAGGGACAGGGACAGGAACAGGAACAGGAACAGGGACGGGTACAGGAACAGGAACGGGTACAGGAACGGGTACAGGAACAGGAACAGGCACAGGGACGGGAACAGGGACAGGGACAGGGACAGGAACAGGAACGGGTACAGGAACGGGTACAGGTAGAGCGGCACCTGCTAGTACCTTTCAACCTCAATTTCGTATAGTGCGAGAAGAACCAGGAGAATTAGTAGATATTGGTTCTATATATGGATCTCCATATGGCGAAGCGGGTATCTTAGACGCTAATGTAGATAGTGAACTTGACCCTGTTGCAGCTCTATATTCTACTTTAAGAGATGATGGTATAGTTGGGGCTAAAGAATTTGACGATTTATTACGGTATTTAAGAGGATAATATGGCGATTACCATACCTGATTATAGGGGTGTTCGATCAGTTGTACCTAATACTTACGATGTTGATCGCAGACCAGGTAGTGGTGGGCAACGATATTTTACCGATATGGAGTTTGTGCGAGGTCCACAATTAGATAGGCTAACAGAAACTACTGAAAAGTATGATGGGCCAGGGCAAGCTGCGTATGAAGCGCGTTATAACACTGCAATGGATGCATTACTGCAAGGCGCTAACACTCGTGCGACTAACCAACAAGCTAGTCTAGCTGCGGCTAATGCGGCCAACCCAGCTCGACAAGGTTTGTCTAGTTTACAACGAGTTACGGACACTGCTCTAGCTAAAGATATAAGTGGCATACTGAATAGTAATACCACGGATCGACAACAAATAAATCAAACAATTGGGTACATGAACGAAAATGCTATTTCACCTTATAGGCTTTCAAAAGCTACTACCACGCCACTAGCTACCATACAAACTGGTATGGAGCCCTATTTTCAAACCCCTGCGGAAGAAAAACTTAGTGCTACTCCTAATTTAAATATACAAAATACGCTTAAGAGTGCTATGGCTTCAACAAAAAATCGAGCTTATGGTAACCCGTTAAACTCTATACCTAGGGATAACGATTACTCGCCAGCAGAAATTTCAGCTGTGATTGAAATGTTTAAAAATGGGGCAGTTACAAGTGGACAAATATCCAATTATTTTGGTCTTCCTGTAGAAAAAATTGAAGAGTTTTTTGCTGCTCAAACTCCTACTTTTGAAAAAGGTGGTTTAGCTTCATTAGGTGGTAACGGCTACTATTTAGGTGGCGCAACCGATGGTATGGCAGATCAAATACCCGCTTCTATTAATGGTACCCAAGAAGCTAGATTAAGTGATGGTGAATTTGTAATACCGGCTGATGTAGTAAGTCACTTGGGCAATGGGAACTCGGAGGCAGGAGCTACTCAATTGCATGGGATGATGGACCGAATACGCAAAGCTCGTACTGGTAATACTAAACAGGGTAGAGAAATAAACCCTAACAATTTTTTAGCGTGAGGAAACATTAATGACAACACCATTGGTAGCTGGAGATCCAGTTGGTCAGGTAGCAGGTACTGAAGAAACTTTGTCTTCGTGGGCTGCACCTTATGTAACGGACATGCTTGCAAAAGGTAAGGCTTTAGCGAACCAACCGTATCAAGCTTATACAGGCCCACTTACAGCGGGGCAATCTGATTTACAAACTAAGGCTTTTCAAGGTATTGCTGGGTTGACCGTGCCTACTGCACAGATGGGAGCTTTTACCCCCACATCGTTTACAGCTGGTACTAATGCTACCGATTATATGAACCCCTACCTTCAAGCTTCGTTGGAGCCCCAGTTAGCTGAAGCGCAAAGGCAAGCCCAAATACAACAACGACAAAATGCTTCTAGGTTGAGTAGAGCTGGTGCATACGGTGGCTCACGACAAGCAATTATGGATGCAGAAACGCAACGTAGTTTGTTAAATAATCTTTCAGGCATCACTGCTACAGGATATAACACGGCATTTGATAAAGCCCAAGAGCAATTCAACACTGAACAAGATAGGTTGCGCACCGCTCAACAAGACAATAATAGGTATGGTTTGTTAGCACTAGATCAAATGCTTAATTTTGGTGACAACCAACGTGGTATTGAAAGTGAAGGTGTTGCAGCTGATTATGCGCAGTTTAAAGAAGAAAGAGATTTTCCGTATAAGCAAGTTAACTACCAACAAGCTTTGCTTGATGGGTTGCCTGTACAAAAACAAACAAGAGATTATGTTGAACCTAGTGGGCTTTCTGAAATATTAGGGACTATAGGTGCAGTAGGAACTGCGGGCGAAGGTATTAACACCTTTTTAAATGCCGCATTTCCTTGTCCCCAAGGTCAAACACGCAATGTATTCGGTATATGTAAATAATTAAGAGGTTGGCGCAATGGCGTATGGTATTGGTCAAGAAATAGAAGAACTAACTGAATTAGGTGTACCTGCACTTACTCAGATGCAGTCTGTTAACCCTCAGTTAAAATATGCTTTAGCGTTGCAAGAAGCAACTAACATTGTTAATGCGGCTGCTCGTGAGCGGGACATGGCGATGGAGCAACCTCAACCACCTCAAGTAGTAGGTCAACTAGAACAAGGTTTGGCTGAAAGATTAATGCCTAGAGCCCAGCAAATGGCTCAACAGATGCCTCCTCAACCCATGCCTATGCAGCCAGGAGTAGCCGGTTTGCCCGCCCCTAACATGATGATGGCCGGTGGTGGGATTGTTTCTTTTGCGGATGGTGGTATGCCCGTGGGTAATAACCAACCCATACCTAAGTTAATGCAAAAGTATGGCAGTGATGTAGTAATGAGATTTCTTGAAGGGCAACAACGTTTTAGGAATATTGAAGGCAACGTGTCTCCTCAAGCTAGGGAACAGTTTGAAATGGAGAAAGCTAACTTCATGTCAGGTTTCCCTGTTGAATTTATACAAGACGTACTTCAGACACAAAGTGGTTCCCTAGACATCAGTGAAGAAATGGCTTCTGGGGGAATAGTTGGCTTCGCTGGTCCAGATGGTAGTTATGTTTCAAAAGCATTGATGGATAGTTTGATAGATGCAGAAAGTGGTGGAAATCCTAATGCGGTTAGTCGCGTAGGTGCTCAAGGACTTACCCAAGTAATGCCGAAAACTGGTAGGCAACCAGGCTTTGGCGTTACGCCTCTAGAAGATCCTTTTGATCCAGAGCAAAATCGAGCTTTTGGTGAGGAATATTTAAGCGCCATGATATCTCGATATGACGGGGATGTAGAGACTGCTCTAGTGGCATACAATGCGGGATACGGTAACGCAGATAACTTTCTAGAAGCTGGAAAAAATTACGATGTGCTTCCAAGACCAGGCGAAACTAGACCATACGTAGACAAAGTGTTGCGTAATGCTGAGACTAACAGTGTTAAAGACTTAGCTATGTCAGCTGCTGATTCAGCTAAAGATCTTATTGCTAGGAGAACTTTAAACCAAGAAGCTGAACGAGGCGACACAAGTTTTTCTATGGATGGAATTACGAATGCTTTGGAAAATATAGTGGGCGCAACTAGCTCTGGAGAAAGAGTATCGCCTGGAGAAGAAGCGGCTATTAGGAGAAGGGCTTTACGCGAGGAAGGGGTTCCGCTTGGCGCACCAGACAGAGAGTTGCGCATGTTGTTGCCAGAACTAGCTGAAAGCTACGATGCAGAACAGCAAGCTGCTGCTGAAGCAGAAATGAATTTGCTTGATGCAGCGCAAGGTAGAAGGGATGCGTTCTTTGACCTAATTAATAAGGGTATGGAATCCTCAGAAGCTGAACCAGTAAACTACGCAGATGAAATTGGAAGCGCCTATAGAGATTTAACTGGTGGTGCTGGCTTGAACACCTTGGCTCAACAGATGGTAGCTACGCCAACAATGGCTCCCGTTGGTGTTGATGCAGATGCTGAAGCAGAAATAAATTTGCTTAATGCGGCACAAGGTAGAAGAGATTCTTTTTTAGAATTGCTTGGAAATGCAATGGGACCTGCTGAGTCAGAAGAAGTATCTAGCTACGTTCCTCCTAACAAAGGAGATTATGGAATGGTGTACGGCCCAGGGGACATGCTTAGGGACGCAAATGTGCCAAATGAATACAACCCATTTAGCGTGTTATCACCGGGAAACATTAGTGACACAGTAAGAAGTATGCGGCAAAAAGGTGCAGAAACAGTTGAAAGAAGAAGCGCTTTAGCCGAAGCAAACCCCTCTTTAAGTACTGAGGATATTGCGGCATTAGATGAACAACTACAAAGCAATGTTACTTCCGAAAGAAATCAAACAGCCCCTAATCTTTACCAATACGGAACTGAAGATATAGTAGAGGAAGGCCAGGTTTCTCCTAATCTTTACCAATACGGAACTGAAGAGATAGTAGAGGAAGATCAGAACGGTAATAATGTAGTAGACGAAATTATTGAGCAACAAATGGAAAGTGAGGCTATAGGCGGTCCGGGTTCGGATGCTAAGTATAGAACATCAGAAGAAATTATTGCCGCAGAAGAGGGCAAAGATGGTGTAAATACTGGGTCAGGTAGGTATGAAGTTATTGGCACTGATGACAATAATTTGACTGCGCAACGTCCTATGTCTATACAAGAACAGTATAGTCAACTTACACAACCACAAAGCGGCACCGAAGCTTTCTTTGATTTGCTTCAGACGTTAGGTGGGGGTGCTGGTAGAAGTAAAGGGTATGAAGCAGCGGGTATTATGCAACAGGCTCAGGATCGTGACCAGTTAGAGCAAGTAGAAGCGTTATCACTTATCGAAGCACAAAACAGAGCAGATGCTATTACTGCCCAAAATCAAACTGATATGTCACGTTTTGTAGAAAACTACATAACCGCTAATGCAAGGGAAGGACAAACCCGTGCCGATTTGTTTGTAGAAGCTTCTCAACTATATCTTACTTCTCGTAATATTTACGCAGGACAAATTGATAAAGCGGCAGATTTTAGAGCGTTAGTTGCAGATCGTATAGCAGATCTTACAGATTCCCGAAGTCGTGATTACAAGCGTGTACGTGATGCTCAAGGGGCTAATTCCCCTGAAGCTAAAGCATTGCTAGATAGTATTATCCAAGAAAGCCGAACAATTTTTGAGGCTGGTGAAGAATTTGGTGCAAACTAAATGCCTGAATATACTATACAAGATGATGCTACGGGGCGTGAGCTGCGAGTTAGGGGGCCAAAGCCCCCCACGCCTGAAGACATGGCTACCATCTTTGCTGAGACTTATAAGCGTGAAGGGTTTACGCCACCGCCGTTTGAACCAAGGGAACCTGTTGTCCCTCCTCCTATCGAAGAAGTGGTTCCCCAGGCAGTTCTCGAACCTGTAGTTGAAGCACCTCCTGAACCACCCCCTGAAATAGAAGATCAGTCTTTCTTACGTCCTGTTGCTGACGTACCTTTGGAGGTTGGTAAAGGTGCTACCTACGGCGTGCGTGCTATAACTGAAGCTTTTGGTGCAGATAACGTAGTATCAGAAAACTTACGGGGCATTGAGGATTTATTAGATAATTTATTATCAGCGCAATCTAAAGGTGATAGTGCTGAAGTTGCAAGACTACAACAAGAAGCCGAAGACAAAGGCGCAGGTGCCCAAGTAGTGGCGGCTTTGCAAGGCATTGCTACTGCACCTATAGACTTTATGGCTAACGCGGTAGGTACAGTTATCCCCGTAGCTGCCGCTGCTTTATTGGCTGGTTTGGCAGCTCCTGCACTAGGAGTCGCAGTCCCTGTAGCAGCAGGTGCAGCTGCGTTAGGCATGGGTACCATAATGGGAGCCGGTATTGTTAAGGGAAGTATTTTTGATGCTGTTAACGAAGAGTTAATAAAGCAGGGAATCTCAGAAGAAGATGCGGAACGAGTAGCTCAAGAAGCTCAAGCTTATGGTGGAGAAAACTTAGACCAAATTGCTTTAGGTGCACTACTAGGGGCTTACGCTTCCAGGGCAGGTTTGGAACCCTTGTTGGCTAAGACATTGACCAAAGAAGTCGCAGAAAATGTAGCAAAGCGAGGCGTGTTAGCTAGTGGCGCTGTAGCCGCAGCAAAAGAAGCAGGGCCTGAAGCATTACAAGGTGCACAAGAACAACTCGCTAGAAACATAGCTTTGGGACGCGAAGAAGCTGTAGAAGCCGAAGTGCCTTTGATGCGGGGTGTAGTCGGTGCGGGAACTTTAGAAGGGTTAGCCGGTGCATTAGCAGCGGGTCCACTGGGAGCTTTGCAAGCGGCACAACAAACAGAAGACACTGAAGGGCTGGATACTCCTCCTGATGATACTACCCCTCCTCCTCCTCCT
>JAAHTG010002203.1_pt1 | contig 11472 bp, 13 predicted proteins | sample 6116081 | NCBI WGS metagenome assembly JAAHTG01 (sample SAMN13939989, study PRJNA603662) | sponge metagenome | isolation source: marine sponge | host: Mycale hentscheli | place: New Zealand | collected 2005
CCGCCAAAAACGGGATTTCCGGGTCAGGCCTCTGTGTGGCCCACTAATAGTACAACGTTGACTGGCGCAAAAGTGCTTGGCTTCGCTCAAACCCCAGACAATGAAATCGCAACGCATGCAGTACTAAGATGCTTCATAGCTGATGCGGTTCATTTAAATTAATAGCAGGAGGACATAAAAAATGGCTATATCAAGACAACAACTAGCAAAAGAGCTAGAGCCAGGTCTAAATGCATTATTTGGACTTGAGTACAAAAACTACGAAAACCAACACAGCGAAATTTATGATACAGAAAATTCTGATCGAGCATTCGAAGAAGAAGTAATGTTATCAGGTTTCGACAAAGCTGCCGTTAAGTCAGAAGGCGCAGCAGTGGTTTACGATAGCGCGCAGGAAACTTACACTGCAAGATCTCAACATGAGACAATCGCTCTCGCTTTCTCTATTACTGAGGAAGCTGTTGAAGATAACTTGTATGATAAGATTTCAACTCGTTATACGAAAGCACTAGCACGTTCTATGGCTCAAACTAAGCAACTTAAAGCTGCTGCAATTCTAGATGGAGCTTTCACTACTTCTACAGGTGGTGATGGTGTTGCACTTTGTGCAACTAACCACCCAGTAATTGCTGGAACGTTTGCAAACGAATTAGGCACACCAGCCGATTTGTCTGAAACTTCATTAGAGCAGTCTTTAATTGACATTGCTAAAATGACGGATGAGCGTGGACTAAAGATTGCTGCTAAGGGAATGAAACTAATCATTCACCCAGCTCAGCAATTTGCAGCTGAAAGAATCATGAAATCTGCCAACAGAGTTGGTACTGCTGATAATGATTTGAATGCTATGAAATCAATGGGAATGATACCACAAGGATTTGTGGTAAATAACTTCCTAGCTGATTCAGAGTCTTTCTTCATTAAGACAGACGTTCCTAACGGAATGAAACACATGGTTCGTGCACCAATCAAAACTGCCATGGAAGGCGATTTTGAAACTGGTACCGTTAGATATAAAGCTAGGGAAAGATACAGCTTCGGCTTCTCTGATCCTAGAGGTATCTTCGGATCTCCAGGTGTATAATCAGTAAGGTTATAAACCATTTTAAGGGGCGCTTCGGCGCCCCTTTTTATTTGCATAAACTATTTAAAAAGCGTATACTCTCTAATCTGCGATATAAAAACTAATGTAGACGCGCGCAGGCGACGGCCTAGAGACTACATTAAACACAACTAGGAGGATTAAATCATGGCTTCAACAACTTTTTCCGGACCGATTAAGGCTGGAACAATTAAAGAAACTATCGGGACTACTCTCGGTAAAAACGTAAAAAACACAGGACAAGTAGTAATGTCTCAAACACACTTGATTGATTTATCAGGTGGTGCGATTGCTGCAGGAGCAACTAATATGGTTATTCCAGCAAACTCACAAATCGTAGATTGTGTCATAGACTCAGTCGTTGCTGCATCAGGTGCAACCAATTTAAGTATTGGTGACACTGTAGGTGGAGCTGCTACAATACTTAACACTTTTGCACTAGGTACAGCTGTTGGTAGAAAAAGACCAACAACAGAAGCTGGTGGTGCATTAGCTTGGTCTGACACAGGATCTGCTGACATAAAGTTAACTATAACTGCTTCAGCGGCTACCACTGCCGGATCAACTAGAGTTACAATTCTTTACGTACAGAATAATAACTTAGGTTAATAATTAATAGTGGGGCTTCGGCCCCACTAATTTAGGAGGATAATATTATGTCAGGTGGAGGATCTTTCACATCAGACCAGAGAACAGCTCAAGCAACCGCTACTGGAGTTTTAGTCGGTGGGCCTTGTAGGGTTACATCTATTCAAGCAAAGGGCAACGCAAGTGGTTCTGTTATTTTGCATGACAATGCAGCTACAGGCGCAGGTACAGCTCATACATTTCTTTTTGGAACAGAAGGACTAGAAGTCTTTGTTCCTGGAAGTGGTATCAGAATGAAAAATGGTTGTCACTTAACAATCTCTGGATCAGGCAGTTGCACTATTACTTTTAACTAGGGGGATAAATGGCAACATCAGGTACTACTAATTTTGAGAGTGGTTTCTTAATTGATGATATTATTGAAGAGGCTTACAATCGCGTAGGCCTCGACAGTGTTAGTGGATATCAATTAAAATCAGCAAGACGTTCTTTAAACATAATGTTTCAAGAGTGGGCCAATAGAGGTTTGCATTATTGGGAGCTAGGTAATCTTGAAATTGATCTTGTTGAAGGACAAGCTGAATATAAGTTTTTTAGAAACTCTGCTGATGGCACAAGTGCCACGTCTATTCCTAACGGTGTTTACGGTATAGATGATGTTTTAGAAGCTGCATATAGAACCAATAGAGCGACAACTAGTCAATCAGATTCATCTTTAAGTAAAATAGACAGAAGCACATATCAAAGTTTAGCTAATAAGTTAACTAAGGCTCAACCTACACAATACTATGTACAAAGGTTTATAGATAATACTACAATTAGTTTTTATCCAACTCCGGATACTACAGCTGCTGCAAATCATATTTCAATATACTATATAAAACGTATTCAAGATGTCGGTGGATATAGCAATAATGCAGATGTTCCTTACAGGTTTGTTCCTTGTATGACTTCTGGTTTAGCGTTTTATCTTTCTCAAAAAGTAAATCCACAAGTTACTCAACAATTAAAGATGCTGTACGAGGATGAGTTAAATAGAGCGTTAGTGGAAGACGGTTCTTCAACAAGTACTTTTATAGCACCAAAAGCGTATTACCCAAATGTCTAAGTTTGCATCAGGTAAATATGCTAAAGCAATTTCAGACCGAAGTGGTATGGAGTTTCCTTACAATGAAATGGTAAAAGAATGGAATGGAGCTTTTGTACATCAATCAGAGTTTGAACCAAAACATCCACAACTAGAACCAAGAGCTCATTATGGTGATGCTCAAGGTTTACAAAATGCAAGACCTGCTAGAACAGAACCACCTGTAGCACATCTTTTAGCGGAGGATTCTATGGCAGCAGGACCGGTAGATTCTATTTTAGTTACAGTAAAACAACCGGCGCACGGATACAGCACCGGGGACCGCGTTAGATTTAGAGGAACAGATCCACACTTTCCAGACTATCCACAAGTAGCTAGAGTTGATGCTGATAATATAAATGATGCTAGAGGACACTTGGTTACAAAAGTTGACGCTAATAATTATACTTTTAGCCCTAATGATTTAGTAGAACAGTTTTTAACTGACAATTGTATTCCAGGAACTACAACTGTCTATGTAGACATGGATGGAACATTGACAGAGTATTATCAAGCAGTAGCAACTTATGCCACATCACAAGGTTTATTGTCTTCAGGCGGAGATTGGTATGACATGACTCCAGCTATTGAAGGTGCTGCTATTGCAGCTGCACCCAATAACTATTTTTCAAACTTAGCTAAAAGAGCTGAAGCTGATGCATTAATTGATTTAGTTATTGCTAAAAATAATACATGGGATGTGTTATCTACAGGACCTACATACAATGCACAAAAAACGGCATGGATAACAGCTAACTATGGAACACCCGGATCAGGCGTAGGCAGAGCTCCAGCAACAGTTAACTATGCAACAAACTTTAATAAAGGTGTTTACGGTGGAGCTAACAAACTATTAATTGATGATAGAACAGATTATGTTAATCAATTTATTTTAGCTGGCGGTAAAGCCTTTAAATATTATGAAAGTGGTGGTATAAGAAACTTTGGAGGGACAGGAAAATCAGTAGGACCTGTTACATTATTACCATGACCACATACGCAGAATTAGTAACACAAATTAGAGATTATTCAGAGACAGATAGTGCTGTTTTAACTACAACTATTATTAATGATATTATTGCAAATGCAGAAGACAAAATATTTAGAAATATAGAATTAGATTGTTTTAAAGAATACATCAGCGGTAATACAGCTGCTAATAACAGATTTGTAAGCTTACCGGGACAAACTACTTCTGCTACTACACCTACAATTAGTGATATTGCAACAATCAGATATGTGACTCTTTATACTAACTCAGGTACAAAAGAAAGATCTGAGCTTGTAAGAGTAGATGTTGATTTTTTAAACGAATACTATCCAACCCCAGAAGTAGGTTCAACTGCTAAGCCTAGATACTATGCGACTTGGGATATGGGTAAAATAGCTATTGCGCCTACACCAAATGCGGTGTATAAATTTGAGATTGGTATTACTAAAAAACCTACAGGCTTAAGTTCTAGTAATACGACTACATGGGTCAGCGTCAATGCTGAACGTGCTTTATTATATGCCTGCATGGTTGAGACTTTTAAATTTTTAAAAGCACCACAAGATCAACAAGTTTACGAGCAAGCTTATGCTACAGCTGTACAAGAGCTGGCTCAAGAACAGTTGGGTAAAAAACGAAGAGACGAATATAGAGATGGAAGTTTACGGATTAAAGTTCCTTCTCAAAACCCTTAATAGGAGAAAATTATGGCAATATCACAAGCAGTTTGTAATGTTTTTAAACAAGAGCTTTTAAAAGGTAAACACGATTTCGATGGTGGTGCCGCTTACTATATTGCGCTTTATACTTCTTCAGCAACTATGGGTGCAACTACTCTAAAATATGTAACAACTAACGAAGTAACAAACTCTTCTGGTTCTGCTTATTCAGCAGGTGGAAAAGTTTGTGGCAACCCATCAGTAACTGGTGGTCAAAATTCTACTACAGCATTTGTTGACTTTGATAATGTTAGTTGGGCTAGTGCTTCATTCACTGCGAATGGTGCGTTAATTTACAGACAAGACGGTAGTGCTCCAACTAATGATGCTGTTGTTGTGTTAGCGTTCGGTGGTGACTTTACAGCTTCAAACGGAACATTTGAAATTCAATTCCCAGCAAACGGTGGTGGATCAGAGATCATCAGATTAGGATAAGGAGTTTAAATGGCCCTTGTTCTTAATGATCGAGTCAAAGAGACTAGCACCAGCACAGGTACGGGTACAATAAATCTCGCTGGAGCCTCTCAAGGCTTCACGACTTTTGTTGTCGGTATTGGTAATAGTAATACAACTTACTATTGTATAGAAGCTGATGGTGGAGCAGACTTTGAAGTAGGTATTGGTACTGTCACTGACGCAACTCCCGACACACTCTCACGTGACACAATTCTTAGAAGTTCTAACTCTAACAATGCTGTAAACTTTGGCGCAGGTACAAAAAATGTATTCTGTACACAACCTGCTAGTAAAGCAGTGTTCGAAGATGCAAGCGGTAATGTAACAGTTGCCGGCACAGTCGATGGTATCGACATACAAACTAGAGATGGAGTTTTAACTTCTACTACAACTACAGCTAACGCCGCTTTACCTAAAGCTGGCGGAACTATGTCAGGCAACTTAGTTTTAAGTAGTGCTAACATAACTATGTCAGGTTCAGAAACTGTTGATGGCGTAGATATTTCAGCAAGAGATTCAGTATTAACTTCTACAACCACTACAGCAAATGCAGCTTTACCTAAAGCAGGTGGCACTATGACAGGCAACATTGCTCATGCAGGTAATTTTAGTTTAGATGTTGCTGGTGATTTAACATTAGATGCAGGTGGTGGCGATTTAATTATAAGTGATGATGGAACTATTGTTGGAACACTTAGTACTGGTTCAAGTGATTTAAAGGTTAGGTCAAGAGTTTCTGATAAAGATTTAATTTTTCAAGGTAATGATGGGGGGTCAGAAATTACTGCTCTTACACTTGATATGTCTAATGGTGGACAAGCTATCTTTAACAAAGGCATAACTGTTAATGACCATGTTTATTTTGGTGATGATGATAAAGCAGTTTTTGGTGGTTCTAATGATTTAGAAATTTACCATAATGGTACAGACAATTATATTTACAGTAATAATAAAACATTAAGAGTACAAGGAAATGGCTCTCCTATAAAAATTTCTCCAGTTAATGCAGAATTAAGTGCAGAGTTTAAAGCTAATGATTCTGTAGATTTATATTTTGATAACTCAAAGAAATTTGAAACAACTTCTGCTGGTGTAACTGTAACAGGTGACACTTCATTAACAGGACAATTATCTTTAGCAGATAGCCAAAAAATAAAACTTGGTGCTGGTGATGATTTACAAATTTACCATGACGGCTCTAACTCATACATAGATGACAATGGCACAGGTGATTTTGATATTAGGTCTAATGGAACTAAAATTTCATTAAAAAGAATAGCTGATGGACACGAGGGACTTAGATATACATTAGGTGATTCTATATTATTAAAATATGACAATAATAATCGTTTAGAAACTTCTAATGCTGGAATCACAGTTACAGGTGGAATTACTGTTACAGGCACAGTAGATGGTAGAGATGTTGCAGCAGACGGAACTAAACTTGACGGTGTAGAATCTAGTGCAGATGTCACTGATGCTGCAAATGTTGGTTCTGCTCTTACAGCATTTTCAACTGGTACAGATGCAGCAGCTTCTGATCTAGTTCCTTACTATGATGTATCTGCAGGTGCTTGGGAAAAATCAACTATTACAAATTTAGCTTTACAAGGACCTACCGGACCGACAGGACCGACAGGACCGACAGGACCTAATGGATCAAATGGATCAAATGGTTCTCCAGGACCGACAGGACCAGACGGACCTTCAGGTGGTACAGGACCTACCGGACCGACAGGACCTTCAGGTGGCACTGGTCCATCAGGACCTCCAGGACCAAGTGGCGGCACAGGACCTACTGGACCGACAGGACCTACCGGACCAACCGGACCGACTGGTGGTTTTTCAACAAACTCAAACGCACAAGTAAATAGTTTAGGTGTAAATACAGGAGCATCAGGAACCGCTGGTGAAATACGAGCGACGAATAATATTACAGCGTATTATTCTGACTCACGTCTAAAAGATTTTGAAGGACCAATTGAGTCTGCTTTTGATAAAGTAAAAGCATTGACAGGTTACTATTTTAAAGAAAACGAATTAGCAAAACAATTTGGATATGATAATGACAAACGTCAAGTAGGTGTTAGCGCTCAAGAAGTTGAAGCAGTTTTACCTGAAGTAGTTACTGAAGCACCATTCAATTCTGAATATAAAAGTGTTTGGTATGAAAAACTTGTCCCTCTATTGATAGAAGCAATCAAAGAATTAGAAGACAAGAAAAAGGATAAATAATGTCATTCGGTTTTGCACCTTTTGCGGCCGCACCTTTTGCTTCTCCAGGAACTCCAGGGGAAAGAGCGGTTGTCAACGTAACAGGAGTCTCATTAACCTCTACTGTTAGTAATTCATATACTGTACAAAAAACTCACTTTGTAAGTGGTGTAAATGTAACCTCAAACATAGGAACACTAACAACAAAACTTGCACCAACTGTAGCAAGTAATGCCGTAAACTCAGCAGTAGGTTCAGCAAATTTATCAGTGGGACAAACTATTTCTGTTACAGGAACTTCATCTAGTTTATCTGTAGGAACAACAACTAATTTAATTAGACTACACGAAATAATTCCAGAGCAACCAGTTGACATAGCTGTTGGAATTGCCACTACAAAAGACGCCACTGTTGCTGCAGTTACAGGAACAAGTTCTACTTTATCTGCAGGAACACTAACAACAACTGCTGACGCTAACGTTGCAGTAACAGGAACAAGTTCTACTATAACTCTAGGATCTGTAGAAGAACTACTTGCTCCAACTATTGCAGGTAATTCTCTTACATCTTCAGTTGGCACAGTTTCGTTATCAACAGGTCACACTATTGCAGTGACAGGAACTTCATCTAGTTTATCTGCAGGAACAGCTATACCAAAAATTGCTCCAACTATTTTAACTAATTCTCTTACGTCTTCAGTTGGTACACCAGAACAAACTTTTGCAATTACAGTCGCTAATCCAGGATCAGGTAATGTGTTTTATGTTGATGGGGTTGCTAATCCTGCTCTTGCATTAATCAGAGGTCAAAAATACATATTTGATCAAAGTAATAATACAAACAGCGGTCATCCACTTAGATTTAAAGATAGTTCCGGTAGTTCATATACAAACGGTGTTGTTGTAACTGGTTCGCCTGGTCAAGCAGGAGCTAAAGTAGAATTTACTGTACCGTCTGATGCGCCAAGTAGTTTAAGATATTATTGTACTGTCCACGGCAATGGTATGGGTAATGTTCTTAATGTATCAAACTTAATCACTGTTATTGGTAATGCTAATGTTGTGGCACAAGGTAATATAGCTAACACTAGCGTTGGAACAATTACAAATGTTCTTAAGACAAGTGTTACAGGGCAGAGTTTAAACACAAGCGTAAACGGCGTATCCATCACACTTTCTCCTACAGCCGCAGTTACAGGTGAACTTATACCTATAACAGTCAATCCATTATCAGTCTTTACATGGAGCCAAGTTGATGATACAACTACAGGAGGTTCATCTTGGACCGACGTAGATAGTACAACAGGAGCTGGCGGCAGTAGCTGGCAAGAGGTAGCATAATATGGCATCAACTTACTCAACCCGTTTAAAAGCGGAACTAATAGGCTCAGGAGAACAAGCAAACTCTTGGGGTAATACAACTAACGATACATTTAGTAAAACATTTGAGGAAGCAATTTCTAATGTTTACGAAAAAAACTTATCAGGTGTTTCTTCTCCATACGAATTAACCAATAGTAATGGACCAGTGACTGAGGCTAACAACGAAATGCGTCAAGCAGCAATTCGTTTTTATGGTCATACCGCTGCTATGGTTATTAGACAAAAAGCAGCAAATGCTGGAAATGGTTATGAAAGAATATACACAATTATTAATGATGGAACTGCTAACGGAACTATACAACTTCAAATAGGAACAAATAATACTTCAGACATTATATCTCCCGGCGGTAGAGCTATTATTGCAACCAACGGAACAGATTTTTACACAATAGCTGGTGGTGGTAGCACCGGCACAAACTGGAGCACAATAACTTCTGCTACAGCAAATATTTATTCAGGACAAAAAATATTTGTGGATACTTCTAGTAATGCAATAACTTTAACTTTACCATCTTCCCCTTTTGCTGGAGACGAAATTGCTTTTTTAGATGTTGCAGATAATTTTGATACTAATGCATTAACAATAAATCCAAACGGTAAAAAAGTATTTGGCGCTACAGCAAACGGAACAGTTTCAACAGAAGGCGCTGCATTTACACTGGTCTTTACAGGAAATACGCACGGCTGGAAAATAACGGAGAAGTAATATGGCAACATATGAATCGAGACGTTATAATGTTCCAGTAACTGACGCTAGCAAGATTGCTGATGGATCGGTTAATAATACTGAGTTTCAACACTTAGACGGAGTTACTTCAGATATTCAAGGTCAAGTTGATTCTAAATTAAATTTAAACGGTGGAGTAATGACAGGCTCTGTCACTTCAAATGATAATGTTAGAGCAAGATTTGGTAGTTCTAATGATTTACAAATTTATCACGATGGTAGTAATTCTATTATAAACAATTCTGTCGGTGCGTTAGTTGTTAACGCCGAGACACTACAACTTAAAAATGGTGCAAACAATGAAACATTAGCAACTTTTACTCAAGCTGGTAGTAGTGATCTTCGTTTTAATGGTGTCTCAAAACTAGCAACTACAAACACTGGAGTTGCAGTAACAGGCGCTATGGCCGCGACTACATTAACAGGTGATGGCTCTGGCCTAACCTCTTTAAATGCATCTAATTTATCTTCAGGTACCGTTCCTAGCGATCGATTGCCTGCTTCTGCATTAACTTCTACAGTTAAAAAAGTATCTGTAGTGCAAAGCACAGCCAATTATGAAACAACAACAACTATTCCTTGGGATACTACGATTCCTACAGTTAGTGAAGGTATTCAAGTGATGTCGCATTCATTCACGCCTACAGCAAGTAATAGTAGAATTTTACATGTTCTTCAAACAGCCGTTACTAATGCTTCAGCAGGACAGCCTATTATTTGGTCGATATTTAATGGAAGCACAAACATAGGACAGTTTGCAAATACTACTGGTAGTTCGGCTACTTGGAATTTAGTCACAGGGCAAGCGTATGAAAGTAGTTCAGGTTCAACTTCGGCTAGAACATATACATGTAGATTTGGTCCTAATACAAGTAGAGGCCATTGGTTACAAGACAACTATAGTATTCACAAACTAAGTTCAAAAGCAACTTGGACAATTTATGAATTGGAGAATTAAAAATGATTAGCATACTCGATGCAATATTAGCCATTAATCCTAATGCCAGAGTTAGTGTACAAAATAATAGTGTTGACAACATTACTTGGGAAGAGGGACAAACTGTAATTTCTAAAGAAGACATTGAAACAAAGAAAACTCAACTAGAAGCTGAGTATAACGCAAACGATTATCAAAGAAAAAGAGCTACAGAATATCCAAGTATCGTTGATCAATTAGATGACATATATCACAACGGTGTCGATGGTTGGAAAACAACCATAAAAGCAGTTAAAGATAAATATCCAAAAGGCACATCATAATGGCAACATACGAATCAAAAAAATATAGAACTATACCAATTAACGCAGAACAGATAGCTGATGAGTCTATTAGCAATACAGAGTTCCAACATCTTAATGGTGTTACAGGAGATATACAGACTCAAATAGGTAACTTAGATACTAGCAAATTACCTAAAGCAGGTGGTACTTTAACAGGCAATCTAACACTTGGTGACAGTAATCATCTTTATCTTGGGGCTGGTCAAGATATTGATATAGTTTCAGACGGCACCACAGGCTATATAAGATCAAATGATTTAAGATTAACATCATCTACCGCTGAAAATTATGTAACATCTACCGTTAACAGTTCAGTTAATCTTTGGTACGACAATGTTAATAAACTACAAACAACATCAAGTGGAGTAAACGTTACGGGTCTAATGGCCGCGACCACTGCTTCGACTACCGGTAACATGACTTGTGGTGGTGCCCTTACAGCTACCGGAGACATAACCGCATTTTCTAGTGAAGCATTGAAAGATGATATAAAAACAATTGACAACGCATTGAGCAAAGTATGTGATATGAGAGGTGTATATTATACCAAGGATGGTGAATCGGGGACCGGGGTTATAGCAGAAGAGATAGAAAAAGTTTTACCTGAAGTCGTTAGAGAAGGTGAGCACAAATCAGTTGCTTATGGAAATATTACAGGTATTCTTATTGAAGCTATTAAAGACTTAGGCTATGAGGTTAAAAAACTAAAGGAGTCTAAATAATGGCCGGTTCAGCAGCTAACACTAAAGTTCCTTCATCTGGACCAATTTCTATTACTGCTCTTAAAGCTGCTTACGCTAATCGGATAGCACGAAACAATATGAATGCAGGAGGTAATGGCAATAACATGAACTCATACAGAGGGCAAGGATATGTTACAGCTTCA
>JAAHTG010001259.1_pt2 | contig 11468 bp, 13 predicted proteins | sample 6116081 | NCBI WGS metagenome assembly JAAHTG01 (sample SAMN13939989, study PRJNA603662) | sponge metagenome | isolation source: marine sponge | host: Mycale hentscheli | place: New Zealand | collected 2005
GAATTTCATCGGAGGTAGTTCGGCAGCTAACTTGGCAGGTAGATCTGCTGGTTTCCTATTCATGGACGAAGTTGACAAGCTTCAATCTAAACTAAAAGATGAAGCCGACCCTATTTCACTCTTAAGAGAAAGAGCCAAGTGGTTCCCGAACAGGAAAGTATTCATAACCTCTACACCGACTGTAGATGATGGTCACGTCTGGAAAGCTTTCTTAGAAGGTTCTCAAGAATATTTCCACTGGGGCTGCCCTCACTGTAATCACTACTTTACTCCGCAGTGGCACGAGCACGTAAAATTTCCCAACATCTACGGGAGCTTTAAGGACGAAGGCACAGAAGGAGACCCTGAGTTGTCATTCACACAGCGAGGAGACCTTGGCTACATAGAGTGCCCAGACTGCGAAGGAAAAATAGTAAATAAACATAAAAGAAAGATGTTGGCAGAGGGAGTGTGGAAGCCACACAACCCAGAAGCACCGACAGAAAAGAGATCTTTCCACTTCAACGAGATCATGTCTCCTATCACACCTCTTCCAAAACTGATTTTGAAATTTTTAGAAGCAAGAGACAAAGCAAAAAAAGGGGACTTAGGAGAATTACAAAACTTCGTGAACTCTTCCTTGTCCGAGCCTTGGAGATATGAACCGGCAAATACTCTTAAGTCAAGTGACATAGACGATCTAGTGGACGACTTCAGACCAAGAGGCAGTGTCCCTGAACAGGCACACGGACTCATAGCAGGAGTAGATACACAAGACAATGGCTTCTGGTTCGAAATACGAGCCTTCGGAGCACACAACTCTTCGTGGGGTGTTCATGATGGATTTGTAACAGACCTCGCTGCCCTCGAACAGGTGTTGTTCAACTCAAGTTATGAGAACTATCAAGTTGGTCTTGTTATGATCGACTCACAAGGACATAGAACTGATGAAGTCCACAACTGGTGTAGGAAACACCTAAACAGAGTGATTCCTTGTTCAGGAAGAGGAAAGAGCCAAGGCCAAGACTACACATACACCCAGGTAGATAGAGGGAGGAATGGCGCCAAAGTAATAGGAGGTCTACAGAGAGTATCTTGGAACACAGTTTCTATAAAAGACCAGATGTTCTACAAGATGAAAGTAGAACAAGGAATGCCAGGTGCATGGCGATTACACAAAGATGTAAGTAATTACTATAAAAAATCGATGAGGGCAGAGTATAAGAATGAAAAAGGAGACTATGAAAAACGAGCGAGTTACGAAAATCACCTACTAGACTGTGCTGCTTTGACCTATCTCGGTGCTATCGTCAGTAGTATACAGTACGAAAACCCTCCAGTTAGAGGAGGTGTTACACATATAACACAACAAGAACAATTCAAAGAGGATAACCACAGATGGTAGAAGACAGAATAATAGGGATAGACGAAATCTCCTGCAGAATGGAAGGAAGGTCTTACAACACACTGATGATGTATAAGAGACAACGAAATCTTCCAATATTTAAAGTTCTAGGTCAGTGGCAAGCGTATCAGCGAGACCTAGACAGATGGCAAGAATTCCAAGACAATGGAGTATTTTTCGAGGACGAAGACATTCCATCAAGGAAAAAACAGACAGAAATAAAGAAAAGAAAACTCAAAAAGCAAAAAAAGACTTGAATATATTTAAGAATGTATTAAAATGGAATAAACACTCCCATAAAGGCCCACCGCTCCTTTTGTTTGCTGACAATACTACAGGTGGGCCTCCCTTTAACAGGAGTCAGGTCTTTGCTGTCGTGAACACGCGCATCTCACACTGATCTGAATCTTGTTAAAGTGTTAATCACGGTGTGGTGTAATTGGAAGCATACCAGGCTCATAACCTGGAGGTCCTGTTCAAGTCAGGCGATCGTGTCCATTTTATTTGCTTGTGTTAGGTCAGGCATCTTATTGGTTTCCCTCCCTTTATTTTGTGAGCGGGGAGATGGGTAGACACTCAGATGTCTTCTAGGTACAAAGTTTGCATATTAAGACCACCCCAGTTCCTTACCCTAATGAGGACTAGGGTGGTTTTTTATTTTAAAGAATACACTTGACAATACTTAAAAAGAAAAGTATAAATACATTATGAAAACTATTATAAATAACTTTACGAATAATCAGCAACCGAATATGTCGGAGGCTTTTTAGTGTAGTTATTTAATAGATCAAAACACTTTCAAGCCTCTGGATTTCGATTCAGGGGCTTTTTTATTGTCTTGTCGTCCAATTTGGTAGGACTTCGGATTTTGACTCCGGCAATACAGGTTCGAGTCCTGTCGAGACATTTTTACTGAGTATCATAATGGTAATGAAACAGACTGTTAATCTGTCCTATGAAGGTTCGAATCCTTCCTCAGTAGCTTTTGCTTAAGTAGCTCAGTTGGTAGAGCAGTTGATTTGTAACCAACAGGTCGTGGGTTCGAATCCCACCTTAAGCTTTTATTAGTGTGTAGCTCAATTGGGGTCATTACCCATTGGTAGAGCAAGCTGAGGCGAGGTTGCTGGTTCGAATCCTGTCACACTGACCATTTTTTATTTTAAAGAACAACAGGCAATACACTTACCTAGAGTATATAGTGCATGAAAAATTTCTAGGAATCCTATGGCCAATTTAGATTCAATCATCCAAAATTTAGGATCTGCTTCAGAGATAGAGGCAGATGGACACCGTGTAAAGGAGCGTTCAATAGCTGAACTACTCCAGCTCAAAGACTTACAAGACGAGCTAGACGAGCCGGAACAAGGTGCTGTTAAAAAAGCAGGATTCCGAACTCAAGCATTCAACAACGGAACAGGACTACTTTAATGGGCTGGATTCAAGATGCGTATGCTGTCTATAGAGACATCAAAATGCGAAAATATGCGGCTGCAAAGTCATCAAACACCTCAGGCATTCCAAACCACAATAATTCTACCCAGAATGATGAGTTTGACGTATCTTGGGACGTTGTAGTCCAGAGAACTTCAGGATTGATTAGAGACTTTCCAGTATTTGCCGGAGCAGTTGCTAACCGAGAAGCTTTTGTAGTTGCAGGAGGTATCAAACCTCAAGTAATAATTGAAAGTAAAGACGGAAAAATAGACAAAAAAACTTCCCAAAAAGTCGAAGAAGCCTTCATGAGCTGGGCAAACGACCCTGCTAAGTGTTCTACAGACGGTAGATTAAACTTCTGGCAGATGCAAGCCCTTTCAGAAAGACAGGAATGTGAGTTTGGTGAATATCTTTTTGCAGAAAACATCTCCAGAAAAGGAGAGTATACCCTTTCTCCTATAGAACCTCTTAGCCTTTCTGACCCAGGTCTTTTTAAAGTAGGAAAGACGAATAATGGTAATACTCTGTGGCGAGGTATCGAGTATGCTCAGAAGACAGGAAAAATTAAAGCATACCACTTTACTAAGGCATCTGAAGCCAATACATTTGTTCAAGACACGTTTCGCGTAGATGCGGACCAGATAATCCACTCTTTTAAGACTTTAAGACCAGGACAGTTAAGAGGTATGAGTCCTTTTGCTAGTGCGGTACTTTCGGCATATGCTTTAAGAGACTACGAGACTGCAGAGATGGACGCACAGAAGATGGCATCGAAATGGATGGCATTTGTTACTGCACCTCCTTCAGGAAATTTTTCCCAAAATTTCGCAGGAAACATCGAAGAAAACCAATTATACGGAAAGTATGTAGAAGCCATAGACAACGCCACTATTCAATACCTTAAAAACGGGGAACAAGTGACGATGAACACGGCCCAAAGAACCTCCGGTGCTTTCTCAGACTTCAACGAGATTGTTATCAGAAGACTTTCGGCAGCAATACAACTACCTTACGAACTACTTTCCCAGAACTATAGTGGGTTGAACTTTACGACACTCCGTGCGGTGCGCAACGATTTTAAACAATCTCTAAGACCCATCTGGGAGCGAAAAATCTCTCACCTATGCCTCAGAGTTTTCAAAAAGTGGCTGAAGATGGAAGTTTTGTCAGGAAGAATAGACCTTCCTGGATATTTCCAAGACCCTACAAGATACGAAAAAGTTTCGTGGATCACACCATCTCTTGAAAATATCGACCCAAAGAAAGAATTTGAAGCAGACCTACTCAAAGTTAGAGCTGGTGCGAAGTCGATGCAAGAAGTCATAAAAGAAATGGGTGGCGATCCTGAGAAGACTATAAAGGACTTAGTGTCATGGAAAGAACAACTCGAAGAAGTAGACTTAGTTTTGCCGGAACTTTCTTCACAGGACGTTTCTATAACGAATTTCGAGGAAAACGAGATCGAAGCGGTCGAAACTGGAAGTCCAGCCGACACAACCTCAGACCCGACAGAAGAGCCTGAAGAAGATCCTACAAGAGCCGTAGACCAGAATGGGCAACATTATATAAAAAGAGGCGAAAAGTGGTTAGAAGTAGACCAGTTTCTATAATAAAAAAGACACCCACAAAAGTATTTCGAGGACCTGAAGGTCATAGAGGATCTCAAGGAGAAAGAGGACTCCCAGGAGAGAGTGTCACAGGACCTCAAGGAGAAAGAGGTTTAAAAGGAGAGAGTGTCACAGGACCTCAAGGAGAAAGAGGTTTAAAAGGAGACAAAGGTGAGAGTGGTGATAGCGTTGTCGGCCCAAGAGGTTCTAAAGGTAAACAAGGCGAAGCTGGTAAGAGAGGCGAAAGAGGTCTGCGCGGCTTCAAAGGCGAAAAAGGAAAACAAGGAAAGGATGCTGAAAAATTTTCTATAGAGAGATTGAGTAAAGTAGAACTAAGCAGACTGAAAGACAAACTAAAAACTACAACAGTCTCAGATATAACGTTGTCGGACAGTATCCAAGAACCTGTGCTTACAGTAAAGTACACAGATGGATCAGAAAAGAAATTAGTTATAGATAATACCTCTACAATAGCGATAACTAACCCCAGACAACAGACGAACATCACGGAGGAAGTTTTGAGTCCAGAAGACAGTGCCAACTTAGCTACTACCGCGGAAAAACTTGAAGAATTAGTTAGAAATCAGCAGTGTCAGTTAAACACTTTAGATAAAGAACTTAAACAAATAAAAACTCACATGTCATTAATGACGGATGAAGAAATAACTGAAAAGGACGTACAAAATGATTATTAGTAATGGAGGCGGTGGTCCTCAAGCGGATGCAAGGGTAGATACCAATAACAGATTACATGTAGTATCCCTAAGTGAAGGTTTTAATATTGAGGCCGCTTTATTAGGTGATAACTTTAATATTAATTCTGGCAATATAACTCTTACGTCAGACTCTAAGAGTGCTGTATTCTACTTTAAGAACAGCAGTGATAAGAACTTTATCATTGAAGATATTCTGGTCATCCTTGGTACTTCAACAGGGGGTTCGGGGGATTTAAATGTTGAAGTTCTCCAAAACCCGTCAACAGGAACTATTATAGACAATGCCTTATCTGCCGAAACGGTAGCGAATAGGCATTTCGGCCTCACTGCCAACACTCTGGATGCTATAGTCTACAAAGGGATTGAAGGCGATACCTTTACTAACGGTACTTTATTTGCAGACACAACAAGAACGCAGCCTGGTGTTATTGAATTTGACGCTGATGTCGTAATATTATCCAAAGGTGCTTCTGTAGGAGTGAATATTACTCCCCAAACAGGAAACACCAATAAAAACGTCAAAGTTGCTATTGTAGGCTACTTAATAGACGAAGGCGACAAGGCATAAATGCTTAATACTAGAATAGTCGGAAAAGGCGGTTCTGAGGTTGCGGCAGTTAATGAGGAGGGCACCCTGAACGTAGTTGTTCACCCTCACCCCCCTATCGGAGAAACCATAACAGGACAACCGTTTAGACAATACTTCACTACTGATGGCTATTCGACAGGATCTAAGGACATGGAGGTCAACGGCTCAGCCGATGAAATAAAATTCTGTATTTCTGCCTCTGAAGATTACGATATTTATATTAAGTCAATATCTCTTGTGATTGGGGATGGGGGTTCACCTGCCTTGAATAAGTTTGGTAATCTATCAGAGTTAGCTAACGGTGTTCGATGGAGCCACTTTAACAACTCTCTAGGCGATTATGAATTACATGACGGTATTAAAACTAATTTAGAGTTTATCCGAATTGGTGTAGACACTGCCGCAATCGGAACTGGTACAGATGCTTTCTTGGCTGATGTATCTGGCGGAGGTACTGAGAAGAGCTATTTGCCGACTATTGACTTAGCTGAAACGTTTGGACTCGCTTATGGTATTAGAATTAAGAAAGGCTCTAATGATAAATTAGTTTTCACTGTAAGAGATGACTTGAGCGCCTTGACTACATTTAATGCTATTGGTTATGGTATTCGTATCTGAGTAATAGTGATTTAAACCACGTCTCAACTAGCAACACACCTAAAGTGAAGCTTCTATAAACTAATACAAGGAAATTTTAATATGTCTGAAGATATTGTCTACAGGAAATTGAGTCTCAATAAAGACAGTAAGCCCGTCACTCTTGATGAGGAAACACGTTCTTTCGAGATAATTATTTCCACAGATTCTCCGATAGCTGAAATGGACTACCGTTCAGGGGAAGTTATCGATACAATTATTATACCTGAAGGGATCGAAGTACCTGGAAACGGCCAAGTACCTTATGTAGATTCCCACGACAGATTTTCAGTAGCGAACCAATTAGGTTCTGTTCGAGACATTCGTGTCGAAGGAAATCAGTTGATAGGTCGAGTCCACTACGCAGACGATGAGAAATCAGACAGAGCGTATAGATTGGCACTCGGAGGCCACCTAACCGACAACTCAATAGGTGCAGGAATTATTTCATCCACTCGTCTTGACGAGAATGAAACCGCTACTTTTCATGGAAGAGAGTATACAGGTCCTGCAAAAATAATCCACAAAAGTCGTATGATCGAAGTCTCTGCCGTAGCTGTAGGCGCAGATCCTAATGCGAAAAACCGAGCTGCCCAATTTGAGCAGCATAAAGAACAAAAGACAGAAGTAAAGGAAACTAAACGCATGTCTGAAACAAACAAAGAAGCTAAGGCAGAGAAAGAAATAGAGGCTCCTGTAATTGAGCGTACTGTACAAGTCGATGCTGAAGCTATCCAACGTGAAGCTGTCGAAGTCGAAAGAACTCGTGTAGCTGACATTGAAGGAATCGCACGTGAGTGTGGTCTCGATCAAGAATTTATTAGCCAAGTTAAAGAAGAGTCTGCGGAAAATTTCCGTAAACGTGCTTTGACTGCAGTCATAGAAAAAACTAAAGAGGTCCCCGTGAGTTCACCAGTTGTAATTACAGAAGATGCTGTAGATAAGTTCCGCAGTGTTGCTGGAGACGCTATTCTCCTGAAAGCAGGAATGCTTGACACAGACAGTGCAGAAAGACAAGAAATGGCCCGTGAATTTGCCGGATATTCTTTGGGCGAAATCGCTCGTAAGTCTGTGGAAGTTAGAGGTGGTAAATCCACAGGTAGTATGGAAGAAATCTTCCAACGTGCACTAGCTACTTCAGACTTCCCTATCCTTACCTCAAATGTCGCTAACAAGGCGGTTATGCAGGGTTGGGAACAGGCAGAAGAAACTTACTCTGAGTGGGTAGATACTAATGGTTCAGTTTCTGACTATAAAGTACAGACCAAAGCTCGCGCTGGTGAATTCGATGACCTCGAAGAAGTCAAAGAAGGCGAAGAGTACAAGTACGGTGATCGTACAGAACAGTCTGAAACTTTCCAGCTTGCTAAATACGGTAAATTGATTTCTTTCACTCGTGAAATGCTTATCAATGACGACCTTAGCCAGCTTGCAGATAACGCTCGTTCACTAGGTGAAGCCGCCAACCGTAAACTTGGCGATCTTTGTTACAACACGCTTATCTTGAATGCTCCAATGGGCGATGGTACTGCACTGTTCCACACAGACCACGGTAACATAAACGTTGCAACAGGTGCTGTTCCAAACGCTGCTACAATGAAAGAAGCTCTTAAGCTTATGGCTTACCAGAAAGACATTAAAGGCAAGAGACGTTTGAATATCAAACCTAGCTTCCTTCTTGCTCCTGCTGCTATTCAAGGCGACACTGAAGAGTTCTTCCAAGCTAAAGTTTGGGCTGATGGATCTACTGACGCAACTCGTCCAAACATCTACTACAACTCAGTTAAGCGTATCTACGAAACTCGTCTTGATGACGACAACGCTGCGCAGTGGTACTTGGCAGCTAATCGTAACACAATTCAGCTTGCGTTCCTTAATGGACAGAAAGCTCCTTACCTCGAACGTAAAGACCATTTCAAAACAGATTCTGCTGACTGGAAAGTACGTATCGAAGCTGTTGCTTGGGCACAGAACTGGAAAGGTATGTTCCGTAACGAAGGCGCATAAGTAACTTAGCCCTCTTCGGAGGGCTTCTTAACATTTTTATATTTAGCTAAGGATAAAAAACAATGAGCAGAAATTTAGTACAAGACGGCAAAAAGCCTCTTCTTCCTGTGGGCAGTGCCCTTTCAGGTGGTGCATACAAACAAGTAGGTAAGTTAAACGCAGTTCTTGAGTCTGACGCAGACTCTGACAACAACGCTGTGTGTTTCTTGGAAGGTGTCTTTAACCTTTCTGTAGACGCGACAGGTACAAACGTTGCAGTTGGTGACTATGTATACACTTCAGATGGTACAAGCATCGATGACGTTAATACTGGCGATATTGTAGGTACAGCTCTAGCAGCAAGTGCCGCTGACGCAATTATTCCAGTTCGTCTACACAACTAAGTTAAAGCAACGGGGACACAATGCCTGATCTATCCGATCAAATATTTAATGGGACATTCGATGTCCCTGTTGTTTATAAGACAGATAGTGCCGATACAGGGATAACTGTTCAGGCCATTTTTTCCGAAAACTACGACCCAGGTCAAGAGTCAGGCAAAGGACTGACAAGAAACATGAGAGGGAATGAAGCTCGATGGGCTACAATACTCCTCAAAGTTTCAGAAGTTGCAGAACGTCCACCCATACATTCTCAAATACTCGAAGGAGGTGATGTGTACGATCTCGTTGCTGCAGAAAAGACCAGAGTAGGAACTTGGCGTTGTAAAACCAAGACCCAAGAACGAGGCAGACGGAAACATGGCTAAACGAACTAAATCCTTTGGATCAGGTGCTTTCAATAAGGCTCGGAGAGGTGACTCTTCGGGCGTTTTTATTGTTGACGATGTTACAAGCTTTTACACAATAGCAGAGAAGAACTTTCCTTCGATAACCTCAAGAGCACTTAGACATGTCTCTTACTTAGTCCACAACACTACGAAAAGATTTTTTGCCAACGATTCCCACGGCAAACCACTCTCTCAGATCACATCATCAAGAGTATTGGACAAGTTCGCAGGTAGAGGGTCTTCCAGAAAGAAGAAACACGCAGGTGACCTTTCAGGATCAGGTAGAGGACTCGCGAGGGCTGTTAAGTACGACTCTTTGAAAGGTGATCCTTTTCAATATTTAGTGGGTTGGGCGAGTAACGATGCTAGAAATGTTTCAGGTCCTCGATTCCAGGCAAAGACAGAAAGAAGAAGAGATATAAGTACTAGAAAATTCCTTCTAGCGGCAGCTATGGCACAACCAGACAGAAGCAAATATAGAAAAATTTTGTTAGGTATGGCCTTCAGCAGAAAGTCAACGATAGAAACACCTAAACGCGAAGTCATAGACCCTGTATTCAATTCTTGGAAAAGTAAGATAATGCCGATATTCGAGAAGAGAGTATTAAAGAACTTAAATCAATTAGACGATGAGTCTTACACAGCTTTTTTAAAGGATACAACTGCACCTAATAAAAACCAAAGAGAAGCAGTTGAAGTCGCGCTCGGAGTAAGAACCCGTGCTGGAAACATAAGAAAAGGAAGGAGATCAGCATAATGGCTGTCGATTATATTACACTAGATGAGCTTGTCGAACAATGCGTTACCTTAATAGGTAATTCAACAGCTATCGAAAATTTTTGCCAAACAAACTACACTAAGTCAATCTTGATCTTTAAATCACTGGATCAATATAAACTCCCTAAAGAGTCAGATGCTCCCTATGTGGCGATCTTAAAAGACGACATGAACGCAGGTGAGGCGGTCAACCAGTGGACATATCAACTAGGTTTCGACATCGCAGTAAATGACACAACTGAGACAACGTCTACAGTAGGAAACTCTTCAGTCATAGAGATTTTAGGAGAAAAAAGAGTCGAAGAATTATCTAATTTAATTTATGATGAAATAAGGCAAAATATACCTTGCAATGCTAATGTAGATGAGATGCGGATTGTCTTAGATGACACGCAGTACCCTCTCTACACCGCGATTATGGTATTGAGATTTAATATCCCTAAGCCCATCGGAGCGGTGATAGGGATCTAACAAAACAAGGAGACTTGAAAAATGCCATCATGCGCAGGTCAACAAAGAGGCGGTAAAGCCGCAATATTAGTAGATTTTGAAGATATTTACGGGACTACACCAGGTTCTGTTACAGCCTTCCAGATCCCTTTCTTAAGTGAATCTCTTTCAGGTTCTCGAACTCAAAACACGTCAGGCGTATTGAACGGTCGAAGAGATCCTTCCAGACCTTTCTCAGGAAATCAAGACGTACAAGGTTCTATCCAAATCCCAATAGATAAAAGATCCTTTGGTATCTGGCTATCTGCTTGTTTTGGATTTCCTGTAACTTCAGGTGCAGGACCTTATGTCCACACATTCACTATTGACTCTACCAACTGCCTCCCTTCGATGGTTATCGAAAAACAGATGACGGATGTTCCAAGATTCTACACATACAATGGAGTCAAAGTATCTAGCATGTCTATTTCCTTTGGTGGTGATGGAGAATTAGTTGCAGACTGTGAACTCGTAGGATCAGCAGGATCTGACTCAGGTACGACAATGGATGCATCACCGACAGTACTCACATACGAACAGTTCAGACAGTTTGACGCAGCCATTGACGAAGGTGGCTCGGCTTCAGGTGAATTTACTGAGTTATCTATGGATTGGAATAACGGACTCGACACTGAAGTGTTTACAATCGGTAACGGTGGTACACGTGGCGCTCTCCCAGAAGGAAAGATGGAACTATCTGGTTCAGGCACTCTTCTTTATGATAATCAGAACGTTTACGACAAGGCCAAGAACGGTACAGAGTCTGCTATTAAGGTGACTTTAACTAGAGGATCTGATTCACTCTCTATGGAACTTCCTGAGATCGAGTACAGTCTAAATGACCCTCAGATCGAAGGCAATCAAGGCGTTAGTCTTAACCTTGACTACCAAGCATTTTTCGATGATGACGCAGGTGACTCTGCTATTGAGATCATCTTAACAAATGATGTAGCAAGCTACGAACTCTAAACAGGGTTTTTACTTCCCTTTCTTCCCTGTTGGCCCTCTTCGGAGGGTTTTTTTGTTTACACAAGCAATACAGCTCATGAAAAGTTAAGTT
>JAAHTG010002209.1_pt1 | contig 11448 bp, 3 predicted proteins | sample 6116081 | NCBI WGS metagenome assembly JAAHTG01 (sample SAMN13939989, study PRJNA603662) | sponge metagenome | isolation source: marine sponge | host: Mycale hentscheli | place: New Zealand | collected 2005
AGATAAAGTTAGTAGAGCTTTAATAGATAAAGATGCTATATATTCAGCTGAAGGAGGTGGAAGTGTAACCTCTAGTAATTTAGTTATTGGACAAATAATAGCTTATGCGGGTGAGTATGGTATAAGTACAAACCCAGAAAGCTTTGCCGTATATGGTTATAGAAAATACTTTACAGATAAAAAACGAGGTTGTGTACTAAGGTTGTCAGCAGATGGTATTACTGAAATATCATCTTATGGTATGCATGACTTTTTTAGAGATGAACTTGCCAATGCAACTAAAATTGTTGGTGGCTGGAACTCTCATTCTAAAGATTATATTTTATCTATACAAAACGATTCTAATTACAATACAATAACCTTTGACGAAGGTGTATTAGGTTGGACTAGTTTTTCTAGTTACAAACCTAATTATTCTTTTAGTTTAAGCAATGTGTTTTACACATTTAATAGTGGTAAACTTTATCAACACTATTTAGGGCCTTACGCTAGATTTTATGGAGTAACTTATCCATCTGATGTTACTGTGGTTTTAAACTCTAATCCATCTGTAGTTAAAAACTTTAAAACAATTAACTACGAAGGAGGACCAGGCTGGGAACTAGAGAGCATGGTAGCTAGTTCTAATGATAAAACTTTACCAATAGGTAAATATGTATTTCAAGATAATTTAGCTAGCTTAGAAACACAGATATGGTCTAACACATTTAAGAAAAAAGAAGATAAATACTTTGCAAATCTTATAAACAACTCACCTGCAGTGAGCGGTGAAATACTGTATGGAGCAGACATGTCTGGTATAAAAGGTTTTTACTCAACTGTAAAAATGAGTATATCAGCTATAACACAATTTGATACATCAGCAATTAAAAAAGAATTATTCTCAGTTTCATCTGATACTGTAGAATCATCATACTAAATAATATGAAAAATAAAAATTTAAAATATACATTATGAGCGCACTCGCTGTTGCTGGTATTAGTGCTGGCATACAAATAATTGGAAGTCTTTTTGGTGGAGGAAAAAGAAGAAGAGCGGAAAGAAGAGCTGCACAAAAAGCCGCTAGATTAGAAGCTAAATTAGGTCAATTAGAAAAAAATAGGCAAGCTATAGTTAATCCTTACGCTGATGTTAAAGATATATCAGGTATGGCAAAAGACTTAAGTGGTATGGTTTCAAATCCATACGCTAGTTTAGGTGTAGCAACTCAAGCTGCTGAGATGCAAATTGAAGAAGCTGATATTGCTTTAGCAAACACCTTAGATACTTTAAGGGCTACTGGTGCTAGCGCTGGTGGTGCAACTGCTTTAGCGCAAGCTGCTTTACAAAGTAAAAAAGGTGTAAGTGCAAGCATAGAACAGCAAGAAGTTGCTAATGAAAAGTTAAAAGCAGATGGAAAAGCTCAGTTAGAACAAATAAGAATGGGTGAAGCTGGAAGAATACAAAATATACAAATGAGTGAAGCTCAAAGAATGCAACAATCTCAAGTTGCTGGTAAACAGTTTGTTTTTGAGCAAAAAGAAAATAGACAAATGCAGCAATTAAATAGAGTTTCTGCTCAAATAACAGGTGCACAACAACAAGAGGTAGCCGCACAACAAGCTCAAGCTTCATCACAAGCTGGTTTAATGAGTGGTTTAGGTAATATAGCAGGTTCTTATATAGGAACTTTAGGATCATAAAAACATAAATATGTCATACGAAAACCCAATAACAGTAGTTGATACAGAAAGCGCTAAAATTAGAGCTGCTGGTATGGCTAGCTTTGGTCAAAGTGTTGGTGGAGCAATCACAGCTTTAGGTCAGAGACAAAGACAAGAGGCAAAAGAAAGAAAAGCTGCTAATTTAGCTGAAGCTAATTCTGTTGTAAAATACAATGATGCATACCAATCTAAAATATGGAGCAGCACAGATGCTTTTAAAGAAAATTCAGAATTTGATATAAGTCCTCAAGTTACAGGAATATTCAACAAATGGGCTGACGAAGGTGCTAGATTAAAAGCTAGAAGAGATGCTTCTGATGATCCAAATGAAAGAAGAGAGTTAGGGAAACGTATAGCTGTATATGATAAGTTTTTTTTAGGAGGCGGTATGACAAACAGTTTAGCTTCTATAAGTGAAATGCAAGCTGCCATAGCAGAAGGAGGCGCACCTAATAAATTAGGTAGAATTGGTGGTTTGTCAGCATCTGCTACAAATACAGATCTTTATAAAGATTTTATAAGATTATCTAGAGGTAATGGTGGTAAAGGTTTAACTCTAGAAGGTGTAGATCCTGTTTACAATGAAGAAACCCAAAGTTTTAGCGGTTTAAGTTTAATGACTATTTTTAATGGAGGTAATAAATACAACACCGATCAATTAAGTCAAGGGGATTTAGTTTACATACCTGATATGCAGGAGGGAACTCAAGACGTTTTAAAAACACAAGGCTTGGTAAATGATAGAAATTCTATTGACCCAAACAGTAAACAATTTTTAGATAATTTTGCTAAAAAAGAAGATGGTAAAATTGTTTATAGTACGCGTACAGATGTTAATGGAAACGAAATAAGATACATAGATATTGATTTTAAAAAATTTAAAAGTTATTTAGAAGGAACTTATAATGCTAGTATAACTGGTTATAGTGCAGGATCAGTAGATGAAACCTCTATGGGTTATAGAGAAATGCAATCATATATTAACGATATTCTTGATGATATTCCAAAAGATCAACAAGAGGAGTTTAAAACGTTAACTGGTTTTGGAGTAGACGATTTAACACTAGAAGTAGGTAACCATGAGGGTACAATTCTTTCCACTGAATCATACAATAATTTTCAAAACGCTTTAGCAGCTCAAAAATATTTAGAAATTAAAAACAAAGTTCCAGGAACAATGGTTGAAAAACCTAGACCATTAACCGCTACTGAAATTAAAGCTAGAAAAAGTCTACAAGAACAAGGTAAGATTGACAACAATATACAAAAAGTTGTAAAAGCTGCTTTAATGAGTGAAGACCCATCTGACATAGCTTTATATAATTATTTAGAAGATTCTCAAAACGCAGAAAACCTAGGTTATACAGCTTTAGAAAATAAAAGATTTAGAGCTAATTTAATACCTAAAGACCAAGTTGCCGAGTACGTTAAAAACATGGATGCTGAAGAGTTTAAAACATTTTATCCTGATAAAAGTCAAAAAAGTGAAGAAGATTTGCAAAGTATAGTAGATGACATGGGTGATTCTAACTTTATGTCTTTAGCTGAAGAAAGACCTATGGAAGCTTTAAATGAAATGGATGCATATAATTTTATGATGCAAGATATACCTCAATTTAAACAAGAGTCAACGCCTAAGTTAGCTAAAGCTCGAGGAGATTTTATGATGAGTGACGAGTATAGAGATCCCATTATTGCTAAGCAAGCTAAAAAACAATTAGGCTCTGTTGACGAATATGTAAGTAGGAAAATGGCAGAAACTCCACTTCAAGATCCTAATAAACTAAAACTTAAGTATTTAGAAGAATTAGAAAAATTAAAAGCTAAATTAAAAAGAAAATAAATAAAATTATTTATGGAAATTTACATAGTAGATGGCGTAGAAATTGATATTTCTACATTTACACCTGAAGAAAAAACTAGTTTTCTTGAAAAATACAAAGACGCTGTCAAAAAAGAAAGCAAACCAGTAAAGACAACACCTGTAGTGGAGGATGCGACTGCAGGAGACGGAACAGCATCCAGTGGGGATTCCAACTTGGAAAATGTTTCATTGGAATCACCTATAGAAGAACTAAATAAATCACAAAAAACCGCAGAAGAAAACTTTAAAAGAAAGCAATTTGAATTAAGACAAAAAAGTTATGAAGAAGGAGCGAAAATAAGTGAAGCTTTAGATACTGTACAGAAAAAAGAAGAACAATTAAGAAAGTTTTTTACAGAAAAAAAACAATATGCTATTGATAGAGCTGGTAAAAGTGTTTATGATTTTTCAGGTTTTAATCAAGACTATGAGGCTAGTGAGCAAGAAAAATTAGATTTTCCTGAATATTTTAATGAGGATGGTAGTTTAAAAACCGAAACAGAAATTAAAATTATTGAAGCAGATTTAGAAAAACAAGAAAAAAGTTTAATTGAAAACCCTCTTTATAAAACTTTAAAAGATGTAGATCAAAAATATGATTCTGCTGTTATGGCAAAATTAGAAACTGAATCAGCTAGAATAGCCTACGATGCTACAGTTGTCAATGAAAATTTAAAAGAATTAGATAGTATATCTAAAGATTTATTTGGAAGAGGTATAGCTGACTTAAATAGTTATAAGTTTACTAATCAAGATGAAATAGACAAAGCCAACAGATTAATAAAAGATGCAGGTGCTAATTATAAAATTTTACAAAGTTTTCAAACAGATGTAAATTCCCTTTCTACTTTCTATAGCAATATTGAAAACAAAAATGCTCAAGCAGAATATGCTGAAGGTTTTGAAGGTGTTATGAACGAAATAAGATTAGGTGCTAGTAACGGTAGATTAAATACAGCTTTAATTTCTTATGATTTAGGTAGACCTGTAAACATGAATGATGTTGAAGATACTAAAGAAATAATTAGTACTATAGTAAAAGAAACTAAATTTCAAAAAGGTTTATTAAACAGTAAAGAGTTTGCCGCTTTTAATGCAGCAGGTAATTCTGACGAATTTTTATCAACTGAGCAATTTAGTTTATTAATGAGCTCTAATGCAGGGCCTGAAATAATGGCTTCATTAGTTGGTAATAGTTTATCACAAATGATTACAACTGGAAGATATATAATTCCTGGAGCTATAGCTACTGGTTTTGCAAAAGGTGGAGTTTTAGGTAGTTCTTTTGGACCTGCTGGTAGTGGTCTTGGCGCTGTAGGTGGTGGTTTAGCCGGATTAAATATAGGTATGGCCTTAACAAATGGAGCTGTTGAATATGGTAATTCAATATTTGAAGCAATAAGAGAAAAAGGTTATGATTTAGAAAACCCAGAAGATGTTGAAAGAGCTTTAAGTGATACTAAAGTTTGGGCTGAAGGTAGAAAAATAGGTATAGCTAGAGCAATACCAATAATGTTAGTAGATTATTTAGGCGGAAAATTTGCTGGAGATTTAGTAAGTCCTTTAGCCAGTACAGGTACAAGGGCTGCTGCTATTATAGCTGAAAGCACAATACTTCAACCTGGTATTGAAGCTATAGGTGAAGCCGCTGCACAAGGTTCGGCTTATGTAGTTGCTGGTAAAGAAATTAATTTAAACGAAATAACAATGGAAGCTTTAGGTGGTCTTGGATCTAAGTCACCTCAGCTTGCTGGTAAGGTTTGGTATAATAGTACTAATTCTTATAAAAAAAGTTTAGCTAAAAAATTAGCAGAAAACTTAGATTTTGCTGTAGATCAAAACAGTTCTGAAAGAGTAAATACTTGGGCTGATCAAATGTTATCAGATAAACTTATTGATGAAGATACTCATACTCAAATAAAAATAAACGCAGCTATTTCTAGCGAAGCAAATATAGCTTTTGATAATATGAGAGGAGAAATGACTGTTTCTGGTAGAGCTTTAGATACTATTAAAAACGGTAGAAAAAATAAACAAATTAAAAAAAGATTATCTAATTTAATTCAAGAACAAAAAGAGTTAACTAAATCAAAAGAAAATATTAAGAAAAAAGGAGGTGATGCTAGTTTTCTTAATAACGCTTTAAAGCAAATAACTGAAGAATTAAATACAATACAACAAACAGGTAGTATAGAAAACATAGAAGATAGCTATAAAACCAAGAGTGATTTAGAAACTTTAAATCTTAGACAGTTTGAATTAGGTAAAAGAATACTAGGACAAGATGGGGCTGGGTTAACTTTTCAAGCAATTGAAAACCTTGATGCAGAAAATACTCAAGGAATCAGCGAGGATGCCTTAAAACGTCTTAGAGAAGGTGCTGTTGCCGTGAACACGGGTAGTAAAATTATTTTAAATAAAAATGCGCAGAAAAATGCTAGAGCATTGTATTTAGAAACTGGAGACACTTCTGCTTTAACTAGTTTTTCTCATGAAATTTTACATACTGTTTTAGCTAATAAGTTTGATACTAAAGAAATTCAAGAAATATCAACAAATTTACAAGATTATATAAATGAAGAGTTTGAAAAAGGATCTGGTATTGTATCTAGACGTGTAAAACAAAGAATAGACAAAAGAATGTCTGAATATAGTGATCAAAGTGAGGCTACACAAGCTGAAGAATATTTAAATGTTTTAAGTGATGAAATGGCTTCAGGAGCTATAACATGGAGTAATCAAAATAAAAGTTTTTGGAATAATATTGCTGAAAAAATAAAAGACACTTTATACGCTTTTGGTTTAACTGAAGACGAAATAACATCTTTTGATATAACTGATGGTGAATCAGCTTTTAATTTTTTAAAAACATACTCCAAAGCTTTTAGTAAAGGTCAAATTAATACTAGAAACTTAAAAATAACTTCATCAGAAACTAAATCATCAATGCAGTTGAATTCTTTAGCCGCGGAAGCAAAAGAGTCTGGAAACTTAGAAAGTCCAGAGCTTAAGAATCAATATGAGCTTTTGGCTTTAGAGGCCTTAGGTTTTCAAAAAGGCAAAGGGACTGTTGATAGAGCCGAAGCTGTTTCTTTTGTAAATCAATATTTTCCAGGAATAATAAGACGATATGATCCTAACAGAGAGTTTTCAACATTTGTTTTTAGTAATATAAAACCTAAAAAACAAAAATTTTACCAAGAAGAAATAGGTGATAAAGCCCAAACTACTAGTATTGATGATGAAAGAGCTGCTCAAGTAGTCGATGAAAGTGATCCAACACCTACTAAATCAGATGTTAAGGTTAGAAGAGCAAAACCTTTTTCTAATTTAAAAAGTATTAATGAAGATATAATTTTGGCTGTTAAAGCAGAAGTTCAAAACGTTATAGGATCTATTCCTGTTTCTAAATTAAATGCTGAAATTGTTGTTACAAAACTTAAAGAAGTTATTAATAAAAAACTTTTTAAAGTTATAAAACAAGGTATGGGTAAAATATCTAAACCAGGAGGTGTAGTTACTGTTAGCCCTGAATACAAAAGTTATTTAGATGATAATTTTAAAGAAATTGTAGAAGCTATACCTTTGTCTTCAGCTAAAAGAAAATACAAAACTTTATTTAAAGTACAAAAAACAGGTAGAGAAAAAGATAAAAAAGTTAATAAAGAAACTGGTAAGGTTACATACCCCGGTACAGGTATATTTAACGTTACATTGCCTAAAAAAGGAGCTTTTGGATCTTATCACACTATCCAAAGACCTGATATGGGTCAAAACACTTTAATAGAAAGACAAACTTCTTTGGCTAAAGAAATAGCAACAGGTTTAACAGCAGAAGCTGTTGATACTTATATAGAAAAAAATGTTACAACATTAACTAAAGACATGAAAGTCAATGAAGCTATTGCTTTAGAAAACTTATTTGATCAAATAAAAACCTCTATAGATCCTAATAGTAATGAACAGAGAAAATTTGATGTTGTAAAAGCTACAATACCACTAACAAGTTCTTTAAACAAAAGTGATATCGATGCCTTGTCTTTAGATATGCTAAACAGTGTTAAGTCTGGTATTGCTCCAGAAGCTGCGGCAGTTTTAATGTCTTCTAAATATAATGTTCCTGAAGAAAAATTACAAGGAATAGTTGGTTTAATAAATAAAGTTTTAGCCCCGTTTAGTTTACAGATAAATTCTAAAGCTTTTAAACAAATAGCTGATCAAGAAGGTGTTAATAAAAATCAACAATTAGACTATGATTCTGATTGGAATAGTTTTCTTGATAGAACTAAATTAAAAAAATATAGCTCTTACGAGTATAATACAAAAAACATTGAATTAAGAAATAAAAATAAAGCTAAATTTGAAAAAAGTTTAGTTTCTTATTTAGAAAAATTACCCGATGAAGTTTTAGATAATCAAATGTTTTTAAGTTCTTTTCAAAATAGTACTGCAACATCTTCGTTTTATGCAAACGCTAAAGAAATTAAAAATGTTATAAAAAAAGTAAAACAGTCTAGAAAAAAATCACTTAAATCATCTGGTATAAATTGGAATAAAGTTAATTTTTCACCTGAAGTTGCTAATAAATTAGCAAAGCTAAGTAATGAAAACATCAAAAATCCAATGTCTAATTTGGAATTAGTTAGGGCTTATAAAAAAATATTAGCTGCTCATAAAATAGATATTAAAGAAACTAAAAAAGCTTTAGAATACATTTTAAAAAGTATAAATACTTTTTTTAATGAGAACAATAAAAGTTTAGAAGCTGGTAAATTTATTACTACTTGGATGAGAATGCAAACAAATTTTGCTGGAGGAATATTTAGAGGTGCTGCTCAATTTGAGTCTATGTCTTTAACCCCAAGTAAAACAACTTTTAAAACAGGTAGTCCAACTTTAAGAAATTATATTGCAGATCAGTTTGGACTTACTTCTGATGAAGTTAAATATTTAAATGGGTCAACTGGTAAACTTAGTGTGGCTAAACAAAAAGCAATTCAAAAATCTTTAGATGTAAGATATGAAAACGTATCGCAACTAAAAAAAGATGTTAAACAACTAATGGCTGTGCCCAAAGAATTTCATGGAGAGCATGATATAGCTTTAATGTTATTTACAACAAATATTTTTAAAGCTATGAATGAAGCTAACTTTAATAGCAGATACAATGATATAGCTAAGTATTATAGTCAAACTTTGTTAAATGAAAATGATAGAATGCTTATTGATAGCGCTTGGGGAAGAACAGGAAATTCACCTGATTACTATTTTGGGATGATGCCTGAAATTAGATTTACAGAAGTTATACCTGGCATAGCTAAAGATATATTTATGTTTGAGTATGGTACAACTTTAGATCAAGTTATATTAAATAAACTAGCATCTAAAGAAATATTAGACAATAAAGATTTAACTAAAAAACTAGTTACAGCTTTAAAACAAAGTATAAGCCCTAAAAGCTTACAAATAGTAAAAACCAACAAGTCAAAAGTAATATCTAATCCTAGTATAAGAGAAACGTACAACACGCTTATATCTGAAACAGCAACAGAGGTTTATAACGAAACAGATAATAGTAATTCTCAAGCCACTGCGATAGAATTAACTACTCAATTAGAAAATAGTCAAGAGGTTAAAGAGGTTCAACAACAGAATACAGAAATATTAGACACTTCTAACACTGTTAAATCTAGTGTTCCTTTATCTACTAATACTATTATTAATGATTTAAAAGAATTAGACAATCAAGTAGAGCAACAAAGATCAGAAGTAAAAGCTTCTATACCTTTAAATTTAAGTGATGAATTAAATAAAGTTTTGCAAGATACAAAAGGTGTTAATGAAAATTATACATATTCTAAAGCTAAAGCTAAAGCGGTTGGTCAAAGAATAGGTAAGTATAAGTTTTTTATTCCACCTTCAGCTGAAGATTTTAAAGGATTACTTTATGCTTTTTTAAGTAAAGGAAAAGTTGGTGAAAAGCAATTACAAATGTTTAAAGAAAATTTGTTTAGACCTTTTGCTAGAGGCATTGGAAACATTAATAATTTAAAACAAAGTATTTCAAACGATTTTAAATCATTAAAAAAACAATACCCATTAATTAAGAAACTTTTAAGTAAAGAAATTCCAACTGGAGGATTCACATACGATAGTGCTGTAAGAGTTTATTTATGGACTAAAACAGGTGTTGAAATACCTGGTTTATCAAAAGCTGACCAAAAAGAATTATACAATGAAGTAAAAAATAATCCTGAATTAAAAGCTTTTAGTGATAAGTTAGTTTTAATACCTAAAATAACATCTGATTGGTTAGCACCTGATAATGATTGGCAAGTAGGAAATATATCATCAGACATAAATGATATAACAAATAAAGTTTCAAGAAAAAAATACTTGTCTGAATGGATTGACAACAAAAACGAAATGTTTAATGAAAAAAATCTTAATAAAATTGAAGCCCTGTATGGTTCTAATTTTAGAGAAGCTTTAGAAGACATTTTATACAGAATGGAATATGGAACTAACAGAGCTAAAGGATCTGGAAGATTAGTCAATGGTTTTATGGACTGGATTAATAATTCTGTAGGAACAATAATGTTTTTTAACACAAGGTCTGCTTTATTGCAACAGTTATCTATGACTAACTTTATTAATTGGTCAGATAACAATATACTAAATGCTGGTATAGCATGGGCTAATCAAGTTCAATTTTGGAAAGATTTTTCTACATTATGGAATTCTGATTATTTAAAACAAAGAAGGTCTGGTTTGCAAACAGATATTAATGAAGCAGAAATAGCTAGCGCAGTAGCTAATAGTAAAAACAAAGCTAAAGCTGTTATTTCTTATTTACTTAAAAAAGGATTTTTACCTACACAACTTGCTGATAGTTTTGCTATAGCAACAGGTGGTTCTACTATGTACAGAAACAGAATTAAAACTTATATTAAAAAAGGTTTAAGTAAACCTGAAGCAGAAAAAAAAGCTTTTATTGATTTTCAAGAAATAGCAGAAGAAACTCAACAGTCTTCAAGACCTGATTTAATATCTCAACAGCAAGCTGGTCCATTAGGAAGAGTTATATTAGCTTTTCAAAACACACCTATGCAATATATGAGATTAAGCAAAAAAGCTTTATTAGATTTAATAAATAGAAGAGGTGATGATAAAACAAATATTAGTAAAATAATTTATTACACAGCTGTACAAAACATTATATTTACTAGTTTACAAAACGCTTTATTTGCTTCTTTACTTGGTGATGAAGATGAGGAAAAAATTACAGACAAAAGAATAAGGGCTGCTAATTCTTCTGCCGATACAATATTAAAAGGTATGGGTATTGGTGGTGCCGCTGTATCGACTATTAAAAATATTTTAATACGTTTTTCTACTGAAGAAAACAAACCAAGACCTAACCACACTTATACGGTTCTTGAAGCAATTAATTTTTCACCACCAGTAGGCTCTAAGCTAAGAAAATTTTATAGTGCTTTGCAGACTTATACTTTTGATAGAGACAAAATGTACAAAGAAGGTTTAAGTTTAGAAAATCCAGCTTATGTGGCTTCTGGAAAAGTTGTTTCAGCTTTTACAAATATACCTTTAGATAGGTTGTTTATAAAAATAAACAATTTAAAAGCTGCAAATGATTCTGATTTAGAAAACTGGCAAAGAGTTGCTAGATTTTTAGGTTATTCAGAATGGGATATAAACCCTCCGCCAAAAAAATCAAAAAAGAAATATAGTAAAAGACCAAAATTTAAATCAACCTCAACAAGAGGTTCTAAATCTAAAAGAGCAAGAATATGATAAAATCACCATTATTAAAAAAGTACTGCGGATCTAAAGGACCTGCATTTAAAGGAGCTAACTCTA
>JAAHTG010002214.1_pt1 | contig 11443 bp, 15 predicted proteins | sample 6116081 | NCBI WGS metagenome assembly JAAHTG01 (sample SAMN13939989, study PRJNA603662) | sponge metagenome | isolation source: marine sponge | host: Mycale hentscheli | place: New Zealand | collected 2005
CCTAACAGAAATAAAATATTTTCTTCAATTATACAATCAGTAGCATTATCAATTGCCAATGAAACAAAATCTCTTGTACAAATAGCAATGGGTATTCACGCTGGTGATCATGCAATTTATCCTGATTGTAGACAAGAATTTAGAGATGCAGATTATAAGGCATTTGCTGAAGGTAATTGGGACTCAGAAAGAGTATTATCTTACACACCTTATTTAGATGGGGATAAATTTGATATCTTAAAAGATGGAGAATCATGTTGTGAATGTTTAGGAATTGATTTTGATGAAGTTTATAAAAGAACAAACACAAGTTATAAACCAATTTTTATACCTCATAGTTGGTCAGATACAGGAGGAGGAAATTGGTACTCAGATTTTAAATCAGCATCATCAGTAGAAAGAATAGAAGCATTTATTAAATTAGGAAGACCTGATCCTGTAGAATATGCAGATGAAAATGGTCCTGTAGATTATGAAGTAGCTAAAAATCATGTAGAACAAATATTAGAAAATTATGGCGTATAAACCAAAAAATAAACAAAAACAAGAAGTTAAACAAGAAGTTAAACAAGAAATTATTGATGTTTTAACTAATAAAACTAAAACAATAAAAGGTAAGGTATTTGTTGATGGTCAAAAATTACCAGACCCAAAATTACATCAATTAGTAAGTTTTATTAAATCTGGTATGAGAATAATAGGTTATTGTTTTATACCTTATAATTTAGGAATAGCTGCATCAATTTTAGTATTAAGTGAAGTAGTAGGAATAATAGAAGAATTAGTATAATATGGCAAAATATCAATCAACAAAAATATTTGACAACTATTCAGTTGCAATAAGACAATGGAAAGCACAACATTCACATTGTCAGTTATTACATGGATATGCTTTAAAGTTTAAAGTATGGTTTGAATCTAATACCCCATTTGATGAAAATGATGGATTAGATGATATGAACTGGATTGTAGATTATGGTGGGTTTAAAGATGCACCTAAAGGTAATGGTTTAAAATCATGGATGAATTATATGTGGGACCACACCACATTAATACAAAAAGATGATCCTTATGCTGATATATTTGAACAGATGGGTCAAATGGGGTTAGTTAAAGTACATTTTTTAGATAAAATGGGAGCTGAATCCTGTGCCAGGATGGTATATGAACATTTTAATGAGATCTTATCTAAAACAGATGCAGGGAGGTGCAAGGTAGTAAAAGTATAATGTTTTGAAAATGATAAAAACTCATCACTTTATTATGAAGATTAATATTTATTAATATATTATCGGGTCGTCTAGAGGCAGGACTCCTGGTTTTGGTCCAGGTAACGGAGGTTCGAATCCTTCCCCGATAACAAGTTTTTTACATAATGCTCTGTTCGTCTAGGGGTTAGGACGTCAGGTTTTCATCCTGGAAACACGAGTTCGATTCTCGTACGGAGTACAATATTTATAATAAATTTTGGGGGTATAGCTCAGTTGGCTAGAGCGTTGCCGTTGCAAGGAAAAAGTCGCGGGTTCGAATCCCTCTACCTCCACTAAAATCTAAATCATGGAAAAGAAAAAAAATCCCACATATTTTCAATGGTTCTTTAAAGAACATATAAAAACAAAACAAGGAGCAATGAAAATACCAGCTACAATATTTGGTATAATTATGGCTTTTTATGTACCTGGCCCAGTATTAGAAGAATATTGGGGGGGTTGGATTCCAATCTGGCCTGTTATAGGAATGTTTATAGCAGTTTATGGGTTTTTAATTGGTATAATATTACAACCCATAGGAATATATAGAAGATTAATAAGACTAGATTGGTTTAATAGAAGAGAAAATTTCAAATAAGCTTGTATATGTCTAAGAGGGATGTTATATTTAATAAAAAATTTATATGCCCTTAAAAAGAATAGAAGATTATAACAAAACACTACCTGTATTAGAATTATACAGATGTGTTCAAAGTGAAGGTTCACGATTTGGTAGACCTACAATAGCAGTAAGAACAACAGGATGTACACATAGATGTTACTTTGGAGAAGGTGGCTGGTGTGATTCTTGGTATACTAGTATTCACCCTGAAAAAGGTACATTTAACTTTAATGACATTATCAAGATATATGATGACAATCCTCATATAAAAGAAATGATGCTAACAGGTGGTTCACCTACAATGCATCCAGCATTAGTAAATGAACTAACACATTTTGCAAATGAAAGAGGTATACTCATTACAATTGAAACTGAAGGTTCTCATTTTCTTGAAACAGATTATCCAATAGGTTTAATATCTTTATCACCTAAATTTTCAAATTCAATTCCAAAATTAGGAGCATTAACTCCAGGAGGAAAAGAAACAGATGAAAGAATGATTAAGCAACATAATAAATTTAGAATGAATTATGAGGCTATAAAGAAAACAATAGATTATCATCTTGATTACCATTTTAAACCAGTATGGGATGGTACAGATGAAAATTTAGAAGAAATTGAAGAATTTAGAATTAAAATGAGAATACCAAAAAATAAAACTTTTATAATGCCTGCAGGAGATACTAGAGAAACATTAATTGAAATGTATCCATTAATATTTGATATGTGTGCTGAAAAAGGATATAATATGACAGGTAGAGATCATATAATTGCTTTTGATACTAAACGTGGAGTTTAATATTTATATTAAATACTTAATCCTTAAAATCTTAAAAAATGAGTGAAGAAAAAGAATCACCTGAAGATGAAAAAGCAAATTTAGATATAAAGACAGCACAAGCTAAAAAATTAAAGGCAGAAGCTAAAAAAATAGAAATTGAAGCTAAAATTCTAGGTAATCAACAAAAGAAACAAGAAATTTTACTTCAAAAAGAAAAAATACTTTTAAAAAAAGAAGAAATATCTCTAAAACAAAACAAGATAACTTTTGAACTTAAAAAATTAGAACTTGAAAGTGAATTAGAAGATATAGATTTAGCAAATGCTAAGGATGATATGAACCATCTCTATAGATTTAACTCTAAAGTGTCATCAGATTCAGTTAAAAAATGTATGGAAAAATTAACTGAATGGCATAGATTAGATCCTGAATGTGCTATAGAAATAATATTTTCATCACCAGGGGGAAGTATTATATCAGGATTTGAACTATTTGACTTCCTACAAGATTTAAGATACCAAGGACATCATTTAACAACAGGTACTTTAGGATATGCAGCATCAATGGCTGGTGTTTTACTACAAGCTGGGGATGTAAGATGGGTAGGCCAACAAGCATGGGTTATGATTCATAGAGCGGCATTTGGAGCATCAGGTAAAACATTTGAAATAGAAGATGAGGTAAGATTTACTCAAAGACTTGAAGGAAGAATTTTAGATATCTTTACAAGTAGATCTAAACTATCTAAAGCAAAAATTAAAAGAAATTGGGATAGAAAAGATTGGTGGATTAGTGCTGATGAAGCTATAGAAATGGGATTAGTAGATGAAATAAGAGCAAAAATGCCAGAGCATACCTCTTCATAAAATAAAATTACCTTATTAGTTTAAAGCTTGGCCTTCGTCAAGCTTTTTTTTATCTTTAAATCATATAAATGACGAAAGAACAAGCACTAGAAATATTAGAAGAGGTAAAAGAAAACATTAATGTATGTTGTGCTATCACTATGGAACCTGATGAAGTATTAGATTTAATAGATAAATTAAAAGAATATATAGAAAATGAATAAAAGTTATATAGATTGGAACCAAGTAGAAAAATTAATATCCAGACTATCATATTGGATTACTACTAGTGATTTAGAATTTGAAAATATATATGGTTTACAGAGAGGTGGTTTAATACCAGCTGTAATGTTATCCCATAAATTAGGAATACCTATGACTAAAGGAGATATTGGACCTAATACTTTAATTGTAGATGACATATGTGATAGTGGGGAAACATTAGATAAGTTTGTAGAAAAATATCAAACTTTATATTCATTTCCTTTTAATCTCAAAACAGCAGTTTTACATTATAAACCCCATACTTCATGTTTTGAACCAACTTTTTATGTAAGAGATTGGGTTGAAAATGATTGGATTGTATATCCATGGGAAAAAGAAGATTCAAAACCAATACAAGATTATAAGATTAAGTTTGTATAATCTAAAAAAAATTATTATATTCAATTAAAATTAAAAGTTATATGAGTCAAGAAAATAAACGTAGAAAAATTCATGAGGAATTAGAGGTAGTACAAGAAGGATTTGCAAATGGAGTTGCACCTGGATTTCCACTCCAACAAGAAGAAAAAGACAAAATGATAAATGAAGCAACTGAAGCTTATGGTAAGTTTTTAGATGCTCTAAAATGTAATTGGAGAGATGATCCAAATTCAATGGAAACCCCAAAACGTGTAGCTAAAGCATATGTAAATGATTTATGGGCTGGTCGTTATACAGCAATGTCTCCTATTACATCATTTCCAAGTGATGGTTATGATGGTATAGTAATTGAAAGAAATATCCCACTCACAAGTATGTGTTCACACCACCACCAAACAATAGGAGGAGTAGTTCATGTTGGTTATGTAGCAGGAGAAGGTGGACAAGTAATTGGATTATCTAAATTAAATAGAATTGTTGAACTATTTGGTAGAAGAGGAGCAATCCAAGAACAACTAACATCAGCTATTCATAATGCTGTAAATAAAGTTACTGAAGGTAATAGAGGTGTTATTGTCACAATAGTAGGAACACATAATTGTGTTAGTTGTAGAGGAGTTAAACATCAGGGTGCTGCTATGGTTACTACTAAAGCATCAGGTGTATTTTCAGATAATGATAATCTAGCGAGAAAAGAATTTTTTGACAGTCTAAAAATTAATAATGGAGGACATAATATATAAAAATAAAAGTTATGAAAAAAAGAACATTAAATGAATATCGACAAGTGAAAAACTTTGGTTATACCCCACCTAAAAAAGGAACAAAATTTGAAATACCTAAATTTGATCCTATGACAGGAGAACTTAATCCTTATTATAAAGAACTAACAGGTAATAAAAATCCATACCAATTAGAATTTGATTTTGAAGCCCAAACAGATGTTCCATTTGTAAATGAAGTAGAAGAATTTAATAGAACATTTGGTAAACCAAATAATTACAAACCAACAATACCAAACAAAAAAGAATGGATGTTTGTATATGATTTCATTCAGGAAGAATTAGCTGAATATAAAGAAGCATGTGAGCGAGGTGATATAGTAGAAGTTTTAGATGCTTTATGTGATATAGCTTATGTTTCATTAGGTAATGGAACTATGTTACATGGTTTAAAAGATAAAATTTGGCCAGCTTATCAGGAAGTACAAGCAAGTAATATGTCAAAAAGTTGTATTGATGAAGATGAAGCAGCTGAAACTGTTAAAGTAAGGTCAATAGAACAAAAAGAACAATGTCACTATGAACAAGTAGGAGATCGTTGGGTTGTATATAGATCCAGAGATCGTAAAGTAATGAAATCAATAAATTATTTTAGACCTGATTTATACCAATTTTTCACCCCAGAAGAAATAGAGAATGTATAAAAAATGCTATGCTAAAAAAATAAGAGGCAGTCAAAATAAATTTGAAATAGATTTATGGACTGATGAAGGTCATAGAAAATTAGAGTGGACTAATTATGCTTATAGAGAATGTCATGAGGCTGATGCTACCCATATTGGTTTAAATGGTCACCCATTAGTGAAAACCTCAAAATGGAAACGAGGAGAAGAAAAAATACATTTTAATGATATGAAACCCTATCAAAAATTCCTAGTTGAAAAATATGGAACAAATGATGAGGTTTCTACAACCCACAATGAAATGTTTTTTGATATTGAAACTGAAATGGGAGATGCTCTAACAGTTGAATATATTGAATCAGCACCTAAGAAAGTTACATCTATTGCTTGGTATGATAAAAGAGTTGATCAGTGGGGTATATTAATTTTAGATACTAAAAACCAATTAGAACATACTAAAGCAAGAAATAAAGAAATAATACCAGTTTCAAATGAACATGATTTACTTATGAAATTCTTAGGTAAATTAGAAGAGATTGAACCTGATATATTAGTAGGTTATAATAGTGATTACTTTGATATCCCTTATCTATATTATAGGATGTGTAATGTGTTAGGACCAAAATTAGCAAAAAGATTGTCTCCAATAGGGCAAGTAAAATGCAGAAAAGGAAATGAATTTTGGTTTAAGAAAGATACATTTGTAGTTATTGAGGGTATTGAATCTCTTGATTATATGAGAATGCATAGAAAGTATAGTTGGGCAGATGAACCAAGTTGGAAACTAGATGCTATTGGCGAAAAGTATGCTGGTATGAATAAAATAGAATATGAGGGTAATTTAGACACATTATTCGAGACTGATATACAGAAATTTATACAATATAACTTTGTTGATGTTGAAATATTAGTAAAATTAGATGAAAATTTAGAATATATAGCATTAACTAAAAATTTATCACATAAGGGTAAACATAATTATAGTGAAGTATATGCAAATACAAATACACAAGATGGTGCTATTTCAGCATACCTACTAGGTAAAGGAATTATTCCACCAAATAAAGACCCACATATTAATTATAAGGAAAGTTACGCTGGAGGTTATTTATTTTGTCCTAAAGCAGGAATCTATAATTATATGTTTGATGAAGATTTAACATCACTATATCCATCAATTATTATGTCTCTTAATATAGGTAAAGAAACATTAATGGCTCGTATAATAGATGCTGATGATAGAAATAATAGGTTAGGATTAAATGATTTAAAATCAAAAGATCCAAATGAAATGATTGTTATAAAAAATAAAAAAGATAAAAGAGCTGAATTAACAGTAGGCCAACTATTAGAATTTATTGAAACCAAAAAATGGACAATATCAGCAAACGGGACAATGTATGCTACAAATAGACAATCAGTATTATCTACAATATTAGCTAAATGGTTTAATGAAAGGGTACAGTATAAAGGAGAAATGAAAAAGGCATATAAATCAGGTAATGAAACATTAGGAGCATCATTTCATATGAAACAATATACAATGAAAATTTTACTAAATAGTTTATATGGTGCTACGGCTTTAAGTAGTTTTAGATATGGTAATAGAACACTATCAAAATCTATAACATTATCAGGACAACGTATTATACAAGAAAGCGCCTTATGTGCTAATAAACACATGAATAAAGTTATGAATAATGAAATACAGTTAAAATTAACAGAAAGTAATGAACCCAATGAAAATAAAAGAACTAATGATCCTAGAATTGAAAGAAATATAAGTCCAAGACCATATGGAGTTTAAAATTAAAATATATGCTAAGTAAACAATCTATAAGAAAAGAACATACTATTTTTATTAATAGAAAAGAATTAACAAAAGATGAAATTATCGAGATATCTCAAGAATTTTCAGATATGGAGGAACAACATTTTAGAAAAATGTTAAAACAGGGAGGCACAATTACAATTCAGGGTAATGAATATGAAATAAAAAGAACTGAAAATAAATTTAGAAATAGTAAGGGTGAATATGAAACCGCTGCTAAACCACATAAAGCCTCAGATTGGGAATGAAACATTTAGAAGACACACCATGGTGGATTTGTGATCCTGAAGATACTAACTATTGTGCTTATGTAGACACAGATAGTAATTATTTTCATGCTGAACCTATATTAAGACATTTATACCCTAACTTGGACGAACTACCAGATAAAGAAAAAGATAGTAAATTAGAACAGGTAGCATTAGCATATCAAGATATTATAACAGACCATTATGATGTTTTAGCAAAAGAAGCGTTTAATGTTTATAAATTTCCATGGTTTGAAGATAGAGAAAAAGACCATTGGTTAGAAATGAAAACTGAATGTATAATAAGATCAGGTTATTTTAGAGCTACAAGAAGATATGCACAATGGATAACTAAACAGGATGGTGTTGAAAAAGAAGTATTAGATATAAAAGGTTTAGAATTTAAAAAAGCAAATTTTCCTCCTAGACTAGCTAAATTTTTTCATAAGGCTTTAATTGATGTTCTAAAAGGAACACAACAAGAAGAAATAGATCAAAGAGTAAAAGAATTTAAAAAAGAAATACTAGGAGGTGAAATACCTTTAACTGAATTAGGTAACCCAACATCAGTAAAAACATTAAATAAATACACTGAACGAAAAGCTAGGGCAGGTGAAATGTTTTCTATAACAGCTAAAGGAGCACCAGCTTCAGTTAAGGCAACTATAGCTTATAATGACTTAATTAGGTTTTGGAACTTAAATGGAAAACACAGTTATATAGCACAAGGTGATAAGGTTAAATGGATTTATCTTAAACCAAACACCTACCAAATTGAAGCCCTAGCTTTTTTAGAATTTGATTTACCTAAGAAGATAAAAGATTTTTTAGATGAATATGCCGATAGAAAAAAAGTATTTGAAAGTATACTATTAAATAAATTAGAAGGATTCTATTCTGACCTAGGTTGGAATTTAAATCTTAACCCTTACATTAATAAGTTTTTTGAACTATGATAAATAAAAATATATTACAAAATGTTATCTCTAAATATTATTTAGGAGAAATAGAAAGAGTAAAATGGGAAATCCAAAACAACCAACTAACAGTTAATTTTATGACACCTAGTAGAATGGTGTTAGGTAGTGTAAAATGTAATAATTTCCCATTAGAAGACGCTGATTTAGCAATATATCATACTAAAAAGCTGTCAAATTTAATTTCAATATGTAATGGAGATTTACTATTAGAATTAGAAAAACAAAAAGAAATGTTATTAAAACTTAACATATCAGATTTAAATTTTAATTTATCTTATGCTTTATCTGACCCCTTATTGATTAAAAAAGCAGGCAAAGCAAAACCAGTAGATGGATGGGATATTGAACTAAAAATAACTAGAGAAGAAATTGGTAATCTTTTAAAAGCAAAAAGTGCTTTAGCTGAAATAGACAATATGTTAATTACATCTACCCAAGATTTAGATGGTATAGATGTTTGTGAATTTGTTTTTGGAGATGAGGCAGGCCACAATAATAAAATAACATACCAACTAAAAGGTGAAATCAAAAAAGAAAACATAAAAATCAGATATAACTCTGATATGTTTAAAACAATATTAAATGCTAATAAAGATGTAGATGAAGGTATATTTAAAATATCTAAAGAAGGATTAATGTATTTAGCATTTCAAAATGAAGAAATTGAAAGTGAATATTATATGGTTCCACAAGAAGATGGAGTTTTGTAATAGAAACTTTTTTACATATATTTATTAATGCAAAACTTAGGATGCAAAACCAGCTCACCAAAATGGGAGCTATTTTATTAACAAAACATAAATTTAAGAATTATGACTTATCTAAGAGAAATAGAACAAGGCTTAACGCCAAGAATAACATCACCTTTTGACATACTTGTCAGAAATTTCTTCGACACCGAAGCACCATTCAATCCAATAAAATCAATCAAACTAAAACATCCAGTAGATGTTTATGAAAGTAAAGAAGGCTTACATTTAGATGTAGCTTGTACAGGACTAACAAAAGAAGACGTAAACCTTGATATTGAAGGAGACGTTTTAAGAGTTAGTTATGAAAAAAATGATGACATTTTATTAGATAGAGAATACCATTATCAGGGAATAGCAAAAAGATCATTTAACTTTGGGTATAAAGTAAATATAAACAGGTTTAAATTATCTGAAGTTAGCGCTGAAATGGAAAATGGATTACTAACAATTACAATTCCATTTTCACCACAATCAATCACAAAAGTAAAAACAATAGAAATTAAGTAAGAAAACCGCATCCTAGGTTTTGCTTATTAAGACATTTTTATTATATTTAGCTAAACATTTAAAAACAACAACGTTATGACAGAATTAGAAGCATTATTTGATGCGGTTATTGTTAAACCTCAAGAAGAAGAGGAAACAACTTATGGTTCAATAGTAGTACCAGATTTAGGCAAAGACAGAAATGAACATGGAACAGTAGTAGCTGTTGGTCCTGGTCGTCATGTCGGGGGAGTAGGTTTTGTAGAAACTGAAATTAAAGTAGGAGATAATGTTATCTTACCTACAATAGGTTTTACTAAATTAGAACATAAAGGAGATGAGTACTATATAGGCCAAGAAAATCAAATCCTAGCCAGAGTAAAATCTCAAGTATCAATAGAAGAAGTTTTAGATCAAACAAAAGTATCTAGAAAAGAAGCAAAAGAATTAAAAACAAATATATAATATGAGCAAAATTATTGAATTCGGGCCTGAAGCTAGAGCGAAATTAGTAGCAGGTATAGACACAATGGCTAATGCAGTAGTATCTACATTAGGACCAAATGGTAGAAATGTTGTAATTTCAAAACCAGGACAATCTCCACAATCCACAAAAGATGGAGTAACAGTAGCTAAAAATATCTCATTAGATGATCCAACTGAAGAATTAGGTGTTCAAATGATTAAACAAGCAGCTATTAAAACTGCGGATAATGCAGGTGATGGTACAACAACATCAACATTATTAGCAAGAGAAATGGTAAAAGCAGGATTAGAACAACTTGATAATGGAGCAAATGCTGTAGATATTAAAAGAGGAATTGATAATGCTGTAGAGCAAGTCATAACACAATTGAGAACAATTAATGAAGATGTTTCTTCACCTGAACAATTAGAACAAATAGCCACTATTTCAGCAAATAATGATGAAACAGTAGGAAAACTTATATCTAGAGCAATGGAAAAAGTAGGTAAAGAAGGAGTTGTTCATATTGAAGAATCTAAAACAGGAGAAACATATTTAGAGACTGTTGAAGGTATGCAATTTAATAGAGGATTTAAATCACCTTATTTTGTAACTAATAATAATACAATGACATCAACATTAAATGATGTTTATGTTTTAGTTGCTGACCATAAATTTACACAAGTAAAAGAATTATTACCAATTTTAGAGGGTGTATCTAATACTAATAAATCATTATTAATTATTGCTGATGATATTGATAATGAGGCATTAGCTACTCTTATTGTGAATAAAATGAGAGGTACATTAAAAGTATGTGCTGTTAAAGCACCTGAATTTGGAGATAGAAAAAAATTAGTTTTAGATGATATAGCTACATTAACTGGTGGTCAAGTATTTTCTAAAGAAAAAGGCATGAAATTAGAAAAATTCAGCTGGGAATGGTTTGGAGAAGCTAGAGTAGCTACAATCACAAAAGAAAAGACAACAATTGTTGATGGTAAAGGTAGTGAAGAGGCTATTACAAATAGAGTTGAAGAATTAGCAACACAAATTGAAAATGCTCAAACACCATTTGAAATGGAAAGTTTGCAGGATAGGAGGAGGAAGGAAGGGGGGGGGGGGGGGGGGG
>JAAHTG010002216.1_pt1 | contig 11433 bp, 15 predicted proteins | sample 6116081 | NCBI WGS metagenome assembly JAAHTG01 (sample SAMN13939989, study PRJNA603662) | sponge metagenome | isolation source: marine sponge | host: Mycale hentscheli | place: New Zealand | collected 2005
AAAAGGAGATGTTTAAGATAATGTTGTAGTTATTAAAGGTTTAGGTGATAAAAAATCTAAACAAATGTTATCAGGTTGTGAAACACCTGAAGAAATGTTTATTATTGTGCAAGATTTATATAATGACGATAACAGATTTATTCGTAATGCATCATGCTTATGGATGAAACGATACTTAGAAGATAACTGGAAGGATAGATTTAATGAATTTCAAAAGCAAACTGGAGGAGAAAGCATGGAAGATCCTCAAGACGAATTTTCCGTCAGTTAAATATGAGCCAGATGTAATCAATTATATTCAACCTATTAAACATAGGAAATATAATCCTGATTTCAAAATGGCAAAGAATGTCTACATAGAAGCTAAAGGTAAACTTGATTTAGCTACTAGACAAAAGATGGTTTGGTTTAAAGAATGTAATCCTGAAGTCACCATAATATTCTTGTTTATGAATCCAGACAACAAGATAACCAAACGTAGTAAAACAACATACTGGCAATGGGCTGAGAAAGAAGGGTTCATGTGGCTAGACTTTAGAAAGGATTGGATAAATGATTATAAAAAACTTAGTAGAGAATGAAGATGGTAGTGTTGACTTTGATTTTAAAGTTGATAAAAATGAAAATGAATTTCTGATAAACTATGCAGTTAAAGCTTTAATGAGAGAAGGTATAATTAAAGCTACTGATGATGAAATGAATGAAGCTGAAATGAATATTAAACTTAAGGAGACATTACAATGAAGCATTTAGTAATCCCTGATACTCAAGTAAAGCCAGGCATTAGCCTGGACTACTTGCGTTGGATAGGACAGTATGCTGCTGAAAAACAACCAGATGTAATTGTACAAATAGGTGACTTTGCAGATATGCCTAGCCTTTCTTCATATGATACAGGTAAGAAATCATTTGAGGGTAGAACATACAAAGCTGATATACGTGCTGCGTTAAAAGGAATGGAAATACTACTCGAACCTATCAAACGTTTAAACAAAAAACTAGCAAGATCTAAAAAGAAACTTTACAAACCTAAAATGGTACTTACATTAGGTAACCATGAAGATAGAATTACTAGGGCAGTTGAGTATGATAGGAAACTAGAAGGTCTTGTAGACTTAGGAGATCTAAAATATGAAGAAGCTGGCTGGGATGTTGTTCCTTATTTGGACGTTGTTAGTATCAACGGCATTGCTTACTCTCACTATTTTGCTTCTGGTGTCATGGGTAGACCGATTACTTCAGCTAATGCTCTCTTAACTAAGAAACATATGTCTTGCTTTGCAGGTCATCAACAAGGTAGACAAATAGCTTATGGTAGAAGAGCTGATGGAACAGAAATGACAGCTATCATAGCAGGAAGTGCTTACTTACATGATGAAGAGTATCTATCACATCAAACTAACCAGCATTGGAGAGGAATTTATATGCTTCATGATGTTAAAGATGGTAGCTTTGATGAGATGGCAGTATCAATGAAATACTTAAAAGAAAAATTTGCTTGACTTTTTATAAAGGATGTGGTATAATATGGATAAAGCTAATAAAAAACAAATAGGTGGATCTCATTACAAAGATTATAAGATTCAACCTATAGATTTTATACATAAAAATAACATACCTTTTATAGAAGGATGTATTATTAAGTATATTGTTAGATGGAAAGATAAGGGTGGTCATCAAGACCTAGATAAATGTATACACTACTTAGAATTATTAAAAGAACTACATAAGGACACTAATAATGATTCATTACGTAATGGTAATTAGTATTATGCTTACACCAGTAGGTCCAAGTGATTGGAAATACATAGGACATTTTGTTAACTGTACTCAAGCTTACGAACATGTTAAGAAACATCACCCTAAAGCTACATCAACACGATGTTTATTAGAAGAATACATTCATCTTCCCAAAGATTTAGAATTTAAGTACCACATTTAATTGGAAAGGTCGGTCATACATTGCTTACTTTTGAAGAAATACTAAACGAGCTTAAAAGAGTCGAGGAAACTACTCTTATTGAAATGCTAAATGTTACATCAGACGAAATTGTTGAGCATTTTAGAGATAAAATAGAGGAAAATATTGATTATTTTAAAGATTTTGCAAACGAAAATATAGAGGAAATGCACGATTATGAGTAACTTACCCTCCGTCTATCAAGACGTGATAGGATTATCAAGATACGCAAGGTATCTACCAAACGAAAATAGAAGAGAAAATTGGACAGAAACAGTAGATAGACTAATGTCTTATCTTAAAACAAAAGCCCCTAATCTTAAAGAACATAAAGAAATCAGACAAGCAGTTCTAAATCTAGATGTAATGCCATCTATGAGATTACTTATGTCTGCAGGAGAAGCTTGTGAACGTGATAATATTTCTGCGTTTAATTGTAGTTATCTAGCTGTAAACAATAAAAGATCCTTTTCAGAAGCTTTATACATTCTTATGAATGGTACAGGTGTAGGATTTAGTTGTGAACGTCAAGAGATTAACAAATTACCATCAATACCTCCAGAGTTAGTTAAATGTGATGATGTTATTGTTGTTGGTGATAGTAAGTTAGGTTGGGCTAAAGCATTTAAAAAGCTATTGTCTAGTTTATGGGAAGGTGATATACCTACAATAGACTATTCTCAAGTCAGACCAGCAGGTGCTAGACTTAAAACATTTGGTGGTAGAGCTAGTGGTCCTGAACCTCTTAAAAGATTGTTTGACTTTACATTAGAAGTATTTAAAGAAGCTAAAGGACATAAATTAAATTCAATACAAGTACATGATATTATGTGTATGGTTGGAGAAATTGTCGTAGTTGGTGGTGTTAGACGATCAGCTCTTATTTCATTATCTAATCTTACAGATAAACGTATGAGAGAAGCTAAAACAGGAGCATGGTATAATGACAATCCACATAGAGGTCTTGCAAACAACAGCGTTGCCTACACCGAGCACCCCGATAGTGAAACTTTCATGGAAGAATGGCTCTCTTTGGTTAAATCTAAGTCAGGTGAACGAGGAATGTTTAATCGTATCGCTGCTCAAAATCAAGCAAATAAGTGGGGAAGACGAGATAAGTCTCTTAGCTATGGGACAAACCCATGCTCAGAAATTATACTCCGTGATAAACAATTCTGTAACCTTACAGAGGTGGTTGTCAGAGAAAACGATACCGAAGCTACCCTCACTAAAAAGGTTAAACTTGCTACAATACTGGGTACAATTCAATCCACATTAACAAACTTTAAGTTTCTATCTCATGAATGGAAAGATAATACAGAAGAAGAAAGATTATTAGGAGTTTCATTAACAGGTATTATGGATGCACCTATAACAAGTAATCCAGACCCTAAAATGTTAGAGAGGTTACGAGATGTTGCAAGAAAAACAAATCACAAATATTCAGACGAACTTGAAATCCCACGATCAGCAAGTATTACGTGTGTTAAGCCTTCTGGGACTGTCTCTCAGCTTGTTGACAGTGCTAGCGGTATACATGCTCGTCATAACGACTATTACATAAGAACTATCCGTATGGATAAAAAAGATCCTATCTATGACTTCCTTAAAAATAAAGGAGTAAAAGTAGAGGATGAAGCCTTTAGACCTGATTCAACTGCAGTTTTTAGTTTTCCTATGAAAGCACCTAAAGGAGCTATTCTAAGAAACGATAAAACAGCATTAGAGCAATTAGAATTATGGCTAATATATCAACGTCATTGGTGTGAACATAAACCTTCAGTTACTATATCTGTTAAAGATAAAGAATGGGTAGAAGTAGGTGCATGGGTATGGGATCACTTTGATGAAATTAGTGGTGTATCTTTTCTACCACATTCAGATCATACCTATCAACAAGCTCCATATCAAGATTGTACCAAGAAAGAATATGAAGCTTTATATAAGAAAACACCTAAAAGTATAGACTGGTCAGAATTTGTAGAAATAGATGATAATACAGTAGGTGCTCAAACATTAGCATGTACTGGAGGAAGCTGTGAAATATGACAATCTCAATAGGACCTATCTGTGGAGTTCAAGTAGGTGTTGAACTTACAGAAGGACAAGTAGAAGGAAGGCATATAGGTTATTTTTTAATAGATGTTTTTATATTAAGAATACAATGTGCCTGGTTTATTAAAAATGGGTGATGGTGGAAAAGGAAGTGCACCCAGACCTATTCCTAATAGAAAATCTTTTGATGAAAACTGGGAAAGAATCTTTAATAGTAAACCTAATGCTAAACAATTTGGAGAATTAAACATGGGAAACCGAGATAAGCCTAAAAGAGAGGCTAAAAAACCTAAAAAACAACGAAATCCTTTATAACACTATTTTAAGAGCTATAGTAAGCTTTTCACTATATTTGATACTAAAGTACCAGTTAAGTAGTAAAGAGCTTACTAGAAGCTATAATAATCGCTGTTTTCCCAGTAGTCCTCAAAATAACTTTCTAATGCAGGTAAATCACCTCTTTCTAAAATTTCATTTAAATTTTTAGTATCTTGTGCAGCTTGTCTTTGAGCTTGCCTTAAAGTTTGTTTTCTTGTTTTAATTTTAGCATCAACTTGTCTACCAATAGCTTTATCTAAATCAAAATCTTCATAATCATCTTGAGCATTTATAACAGTATTTGCTTGTGGTATAGCTGTTAATAATTTATCACCTATATCTTTAGCAAATTGTTTTTTAGAACCTGATCCTAATAAGTCATTTATATTATATATTTCTTGACCATTATAAATAGTTTCATTCATCAGCATTTCATACATTAATAAGAAAGCAGGATTAATAGTTAATAGTACTTGTCTCATTTGATGTATATCTTTTTGTTGTGAAGATACTCCAGCAGCTGTTTCTAAAATATGCAGAATACCTGCTCGTCTAGCTTTTACTTCATCACCATCAAATATTTCTTCATATAAAGCATCAAGTAATGGGTAAAATATAAACCATGCACTAGCTAATGCCATACCAGAATCTAAACCATCTACAAATTGTTTTCCTTTAGTTCTACCTAAACTAATGTTTTCATATCCTAAAATATTTTTAGTTACTTGTACAGACTTACCTAATTTAGATAATACTGGATCCAATCCAGCTGTCATATCTTTAAATGTATTTAATCCAGAAGATAGCATACCATGTTTATAACGAGCAAAAATTACTAATGAAGGATTAGCTAAAAATTGAGAAACCTTTCTAGTAACCCTATAACCCATTAAAGCTTCAGGACCTACTGTTACAGGTAGTCTATAAGTAGGCATATGTAGTTCTACTAATCTAGCAGCAGTATCCATATCTACTTTATTTGTTCTCATTTTTTGTTTTACTAAAGCCATATACATTATATCTCTAGTAGTCCACATTGAGTATTGTGCAAAGTTAGATATAGCAGCATAACCTTCTGAACCTTTATAAGCAGCTTTTGTAAATTTATCATACCATTTACGAGTAGTTTTATCACCTAATAATTTTTCAGTAGATTGTTGTAGTATTTTATCTAGACCTCTGGAATTAATTACATTAACACTCATTTGAGATCTACCATCTCTAAGTAATTGTACGTATTCAGGAGTACGATTAAGAACAGCATCCATTGCCCAAGCTTGATCTTTAGAATATGCTTTAAGTTGTTTAGGATTCCAGGTACCCAGTAAACCTTTTGTAGAGTAAAAGTGAATAAGCTCGTTGTGCATGTGAGGAATAGGGTTAAGCATCATATTTTTAACTATAGCATCAGATACTTTACTTGCCATTGTTTTTTGATAAGGTCTAAAAGCATCTTCTAAGACACCTGCAACTCTTTTAGAAAACTTCATACCTTTTAACTTACCTAATCCTGCATCTGTTAAATCAATATTAATTTCTTTTGTTAATTGTTTAGTACTTACATCTCTATTATCATTAGCACGATACTCTGCAGAGGTCTTTGCAACATTTTTAGTAGGTTTTAACGGATCATATGCTGCACTTATACCTTTTTCTACAGCTGCAGCTATTGCCATATTTCTTTTACCAAAAGCACTTTTAGCAACATTTTCAGAAAATATAAGTTCTCTAGCTAATTGTCTTTTTTCATTTACAGATTGTACAAGAGCAGTTAAAGGATCTTTAATAACTTCTCTTGTATATATATTTTCAAACTCAGCTCTTTTAACTTCACGTACTTTAAGGTCTCCTCTAATTTTAAGTTTATTCCTTAATTGAACTGGAATAGAATTAGCTGGAATAATTTCACCATTTCTTTTTAATCCTGCACCATCATTAAAATCTTTTGTAGCTCTTGTTAAAAAATGTGCTAGTAATGCTTGAGGAGTAGTATCTACAGCTGGTCTAGCAGTATATTTATTTCCTTTTATAGAACGTCCATTTACAATAACCATTGGAAAACCTTCTTTACCTGTTTTAGGATTTATTACACCTTCTTGTACACCTTCAGCTAAAGTAATATATACAGTTTTACCACCATTTTCTAAAGCAAAGTATTTTCTATCTGATGTAGCAACAACTTCTCTAGGACCTCTATCTCCTAAATTAATTTTAAATCTATCTCCAAAAATATTTTGAGCTATAGTAGGTTTGTTGTCAACAAATCTTCTTGGAAAAAATATTTGTTGTACAGGTATATCTTTAGATATTAAATCATATTTTTGAAGAAGTTTAGTAAGGACTCTATCTTCTTTCATAACAGCTTCAAGAGTACTTTTTAATTGTAATTGTTCTTTGTTTAATGCTATATTTTTAGTACCTTCCATAAAATCAACTACATCATTATATTCTTTAATAGTTTTTTGATTCATTGTACGTTGTTTTTCAAAACCATTCTTTTTACCAAACATGTTTTGCATTCTTACAGCCATGTCTAATCCAGTAGTTTGATCTACTTTTCTTGCTAAGTTTGCTACATAATGAGTAAGTTCTTCAAATTTAGTAAAATCTTCTTTAATATTTTCTAATTTTCTAGATTCTGTTTTAATTTTACCTGTAGGAGATAAGATACTACCTACACCATCTGTTTGAAATTCAGCTAAATCTTTTAAAGTAAACTCTTTAAAATCCGGTTTAAATGCTGTACGAGCTCCTCTAAATATATTGTACTCATTTGCATTAAACGTTTCTCTTGCTTGTTTTACTAAGATTTCTAAATCTTGAACTTTTTGATAATTTTTACCAACTTGTACAGGTTCCTCTTTAGCTTTTTCTAACTCTCTTTCTAGTTTAGATATAGTATCTTGTGCTTTTAGTTTATCTGATTTAGTTATAACACCACCTAACATATCTCCATAAACAAATTTTACTGCATCTGTATATCCAATTCTACTTTTAGTACCTTTAACTGTCTTAGCAAACTTAGGTCCTACAGCTAAAGAAGCTGCTTCAGCTATTGTTTGTGCATTTTCTTTAGGTACTCCAAGTAATTCAAGTCCTTGTGCTCCTTTATTTATAAGAAATCCAAAACCTTTTACAAAGTTACCTAAAATAGTTTCATTCATAATAGTTTCTTCAGAAGGTATAATATTACTTTTTTCAATAGTATCTTCTAAATTTTTAATAACATTTAAAACTTCTTTTTGATCAGCACTTTCTGGAAGATTAGCATCTAAAACATATTTAATAAATTTATCTCCTAAAACTCCTTTTTCAAGATACTCTTCAGCAGTTTTATCTGATTTCATTTTTGCAATTTTAGAAGCTACTTCCCAAGTCATACCTTTATCTTTTAAATTTTTTACATCTATAAACTCTTGTTTAAGAACATCAGGAACTTCTTTATTAGCTTCTTGTAATGCATTTATTTTAGCATAGGTATTATCTAGTTCTTTACTAGCAAGTTTTTGTAAATTTTCTTTTTCATCAGGATTAGTAAGAAGGTCATATGTATTATAAGTATTGTTAACTATACCACCTAAAAATTCAGGAGCATTAGCTACAAGATTTACAGTCATCATTCCTTCATAGAATGGCTGAGCAAGAACCCTAGCAGCAGGTCCAACATATGGAATGTTTTCAATACCTGCTTCATCAGGATCTGTAGGAGTAGAAGGAAGACTTTCATATTCTTTAATTAAATTAGCGGTTTTTTCAGCAAGCTCTACATTACCGCTTTCATAAGACTCTATGAAAACTTCTTTTAATTGATTTACTTTACTCATTTCTTTGTTTTAGATTTTTCAAACTCTGATAAAATATCACTAAATTTAGTATCTAAATCTGAACTTTTTTGTTCAGTATTTTTTAATGTTATTTCATCATCCATAATAAAATTCATATCAATATCATATTTACCAACAACTGCTTTAGTAACTGGATCTAGAAGTTCTACCATAGACATTTGATTACCTTCTTTTCTATATGTTTCTAATAGTTTAGTTTTAATTTCTTCTTCTAACATAACTCTTTTATCTCGGTCTAAATCAGCAAGTCCTAGACTATTCATTAGTCTTTGTAATCTTTGACTACCAGGAGCTAAGTCAGTTTTAAAAAGTTTTTCAAAGTCTGCATTTGTACGATCTTTTCGTTGATTTTTAATTTTTTCCTCAGATTGTTCAACTTTTAATAATTGTATTTGATTTGCAAGATCTTTAGCAGATTGAGTAGTTTCAACAGCTTTTCTAGCTGTTACTTGTTGATTCATTAATTCTTGAAGACCTAACATACCTTTAGCAGATACACCTGATTTACCAGCATTTTGCATTAAAGCAGTATATAATTTAGTAGGGTCTGCCATTTCTTCTGGAGTTAACATACTTTGAGTTTCTGTCATTGCTTTTTCAAGAGCAGTTTTTTCTTTTAAAAGAGGATCTTCAGAACCAAATACTCCACCTGGACCTACAGTAGCATCTGTAAGACCACCAGAAGCAGCAACAAGAGCACCATAGGGTTTAGGTGCTAATGCTCCAAGACCTAAGTTTCTTTTTTGATTTATAAGTTCACGAGCTTGTATTCGTTCATCTAAATTAAATATTTTTTCTACTGTAAGTGCCATAATTATTCCTTTATATTAAACGACATATCCACCAGTTGCATAAGAAGGTCCACTATATCCTGGAGTAGGTCCTCCTAATAGATTACTAAAAAATCCTCCATCACCCATACCTGATTTAAAACCTTGAGTTAAAAAATTCATTCCCATAGCTGCATTAGCTAATGAAGCATTAAATGGTATTTGAGCTGCATTTGAGTAACCTTGAGCTTGAGCCGTTCTACCTGGTTGAGCTGCTTGTCCAAATCCCATACCTAACATCATAGGTTGTTGACCTTGTAATTCAACTCCAGATCCATATCCAAACATCTGATTCATATAATTATAAGGATCTGATTGAATAGCATTAGCTACTGGAAATAAACCTATAGAACGATTTATATCTTGTATATTTTCATTACGTGCTCTATCCATAGCTTCAAAAGCAATTCGTTCATCTTGTCTATCTTTAGAAGTTAAATAAGCCATACGATCTGGATTAGTATAACCTCCAGTTCCTGTTGCCATAGCTAAACCATCTCTTCCTGTATTAAATAAATTATTAGCTAAACCTGTTTGTTCAGCAATACGAGAAGGTTCTAATATACCAAGAGCTCTTCTATAGTAGTCTCCTGCTAACTCATCTGTATCTCTACTTGTAGCAGAATCAAATAAACCCCTACCATAGTCTCTAAGTTTAGAAGCATCTAAGGAAGCTGTTTTAGTAGCATCACCAAAATAATCAGCTCCCTCAAAAAAACTATCTCTAATTTTAGTTAATTCTGGAGATAATGCATATTTTGCTGTATCATCACCAAACTCAACATCACCAAAAATAGACCCTTCTATATCAAAACGTTTATATTAAGCAATATCAGCTGCAGCTTTTGCAGCTTTCTCTGCTTTTTTAGCTGCTTTAGTAGATCCTGTAATTGCTCCAAATAAATCGCCTAACACTTTATTCTCCTTAAGATTTCATTATGTATGCTAATGCATAGTATGGGGGTAAATTTGCATTAGTAGCTGATACACCAGTATTAGCTGTTGTAGTTGCTACAGTAATACCTGTAGTTGCTGATTCAGTATTAAAACTTTTACCACTTGCTTCAGTGTCTCCACTTCTATTACCTCTAGAAGTTGATGTTGTAACACCATATTGAACTGTTGATCCTTCTAAATGAAAGTGCCCTGGATCAGTTACGGTAGAGGTAGCTGTGTGATTGTGAGTTGGTATAACTGCATCAGCACTACCTCCTGTTGCATCTACTGAATATGTAGACCCAGCACCTACTACAAATCTATTTCTTAAATCAGGAGTACTACTAGTACCATCACAGATTAGCCAACCTGTTGGTATAGCAGAAGTAGCCCCAGACCATAATACAATTGTACCTGATGGTATAGCATTTGCTACTGCGGTAGTTACATATGCTGTTGTAGCTACTTGAGTAGAATTAGTAGCTGCTGCTGCAGTAGGTGCAGCTGGTGTTCCTGTTAATGTAGGAGAAGCTGTATTTGCTTTTGTTGCTACTGCTGTAACTAAATTATTAAATTCAGTATCAAATTCAGATCCTCTAATAATCTTATTAGTATCAGAGTCAGGTAATGAGTCCTTTGCTAAAAAGTTTGTTGTTTTTGTATAATCAGTCATTATGAATTTTTCCCTGTTTTTAAAAATAAATCTATTTTTTGTACACTTACTGCATCATCATCAATCGTAGCATTAATTGTAAATGCAAACGTTGCTCCTGAACCTCCTAAAGGAACTTTAATTTCTTGTACTCCAATACCTACTGAAGAGTACTTACTAACTGCATATAAAGCAGTAGACGTTCCAAATTTTGTAAAATCTCCAGTACCTAAATCTCTAGCTAATACAATAGTTCTAGGATTTAAAGTATAGTCATAACCATAACCAAATACAAAGTCTTGTTCCCCAGAACCTATTACTAGTAACTTAGCTTTTTTTAAAAACTTTTTGACTACTCCTCCACCAACATCAGAAAATGGAGATTTATAAGCAAGTTCATAACTTTGGTTATTATCTTTATATCCTGTGTATTCTCCTATACCATTAGGAACTCCAACATATAATTTTCTATTTGATGTAGATAAATATGTTTTAAATACATCACCATTATCTATACTCCAAGTAGTAATTCTAGCACTTCCATTAGGAAGCTCTGTCCTTAAATCTACATAAATCATAATTTTAGATGAAGGTAATGTTAAAATATAAAAAGCCTCTCGTTCAAAATAAGCTGCTTTTATATTATTTAAATTTGGTTCTAGTGCTAAGTAATCAACTACGTCATCTCTAATATTTAAAGATAGTTCTCTCATAGGCAAAGATTTTTCTTGTACTGTTCTTCGTAAAGATCTAATACCAGACTGTGATAAGAAAATTAAATCAGTACCAGTAGCTTGAATAGAGTCTCTAGAAACACAACCAACACCTACTATAGTA
>JAAHTG010001008.1_pt2 | contig 11426 bp, 4 predicted proteins | sample 6116081 | NCBI WGS metagenome assembly JAAHTG01 (sample SAMN13939989, study PRJNA603662) | sponge metagenome | isolation source: marine sponge | host: Mycale hentscheli | place: New Zealand | collected 2005
ATAACGGCTGGTTTAAAAAACTTTTGGTTATTAGCTGGTCTAATAGTGTCACCTTTCTGTCCAGCAACACTTTCTTCCAAACGTAAAACATACTCTCCTTTTTTATCTTTTTTAATCATTCCTGTATTTTCACCTACAAGATTTTTGATCATATTAATTGCTCCCATTTTATTTGTATTTTTTAAACATTAACTTATAAAGTAGTTTGTTCCAACTTGCTTGTAATTTATCTATAATTTTTGTCATAATTTATTTATTTTTTGGCATTAACCAATATTCATAATCTCCAGTAGGTCTAACTACTCTTATATAATCTACATTTAATTTACCATTTGGAATTCCTTTGGTCATAGGTCTTCTTTTATAACCTTTTTGTTTTAATCTTGTATTCTCTCTTTTGTAATCTATTTTTATTTGCGCGTCTTCTCTTTCTTCATTTTCAAGAGTTGTTTTAGTTCCCCAATAAGGTAACTCTGCTTGCCAACTACTATAACCCATAGCTAACATAGCTCTTTGCCATAACTCTAAATCTTTATCTGACATTTGTTTTAAGCTCATCATTAGTCTTAAAGCTCTATCAGCTGGTACATTTGTAGACGCAGATACAACTTGACCAAGTGCTAAATAAGCTGGATTATCTAAATTAAATCCTCTTCTGTATATTTCTTTTCTATTGTATTTATAAGTTTTAGCAGCGCTTCTTAATTTTCTTATTTTAGAATCTATAGCAGGAGAGTAATCAAAAACAGACCAAACAGCTTCTTCAAAATCTGGCGTTTTCTTTTTTGATTGTTCACCTACTTCTAAACTAATTGCTATTAAAGTATCTACTAAAGCTCCACCATATCCTAAACCTCTTAATAAAGAGCTTAACATACCTTGACCAATAGCCATAGCTTTATCATCAGCACCTCTTCTTTCTTTTTCCTCGTCATCATCTTCTTTAAACAATGTAGTAAACACAGCGGCTTGCATTGCGTTGAATATTAAGTTTTGCATTGCTCCGTAATAGAACATTTTAGATAAATTAGTTTTCCAATCACCTCTGCCCGCAAGTAAATCTTTTGTAGATTTTTTAATTATTCTAGCATACTGCATAGGTGTGTTAGCAAAGTTTAATACTAACCTACCTAAACCGCTAGCTTGCTGCATTGATATTCTATCTGTTCTACTTGATTGTTGACTTTCTTCTGATATTTGATAAAAATCATTAAATGCTTTCGCTTCTGCTTCCGCTTTAGTATATGTCTTACCTGTATCTATATTCACTTGTTTAAGCAAGCTATTTACTCTGTTTCTATAAAAAGTTGCTCCTCCTGTTGATATAGCTAAACTATCTGCTATTCTAGTAAACAAAAAACCTTTGTTTAATATGTAAGATATAACACCTTTCATACCTCCTTTTTTAGAGGCTTCAGCTATTTCAGATTCTGCTACGTTTATTTTTAATCCATTACGTCTTTGCACTAAATAATCAGAGTTCAACAAATACATTACATCTTTCCAGTATTGTTTTTGATTAGCAAACGCTAAACCTGCTTTAAAAGGATTATTATCACTCCAGTTCATAAAGTTAACAGAAGATATAAGTTGTAATAGTCCTGATTTAACATTCAAGAACATTATAGCACCAACAGAATTGTTTAACCAATCCATTACATTTTCTACTTGAGCATTACCACCAACTGGTCTATTGCTTCCTCGCTTCATTCTAGATAACATGTTGCTTAGTGCAGTAGTAAAATTAGAGCCATATAGTGCTTCTAATTTATTCATGTTTTCTTTAGAAAATATAATATCTACATTTTCTTGCCACTCTTGTAATGCTTCTTTTCTATATACTTTTTGTATACCGTTTATAATATCTGAAGTAATAGATCCACTAACCCAATCAGCATTAGGTCCAGGATATTCTTTTCCTTTTTGTATAAAAGCTATTTTTTCTGCAAACACTTTTAACGCAGGGTTATTTTCTATTAATTTGTTTAAAGCATTTCTATCTCTAGTAGATAATCCAGGAATATCCATACCTTGCATTGTCCATATATGAACTCTTAATGCTTGTGAAAAAGTAAAGTTACTATGACCTGAAGGTTTTGATAAATTCTTAGGAACATTTTTTATACTTTCTCTTAATGCTTGAAAATCTTGAGCAACTGCTATTTTAGCTTTGATAACTAATTGTTCTGCTTTATTAAAAGGATCTAGTAAATTATCTTGTATCCATGCTTTAGCTAAATTACCATTTTCGCCTTTTGGTAAAATCTTATATAACAAACCTGTAAAGTCTTCTGCAGACGGTGGAATAAAAAACTCAAACTTATTAACTGCTTTACCTTCTACTTTAGCTCTAGCATCTGAGTAAGTTTTGTACCACTCTTTACCACTTTGTTGTTCTATAATAACATTAAACTCTTTGTTCATTCTTTGTTTTTTACTAGACTTAGCTAGTTGAACGTCAGACTTAACATCGACTTGATCAAGAATATTTTTAACAGCTTGCACGTTTGCCAGCGCGTCATCAGCAAAATAAAAATCATTATATCCTTTAGCTGTTTTATCTAATACCCACAGAGCTTTAGCGTCTGGACTACCGTTTGCTAAACCAGTTATGTTTTCTAAAGGTAGATTTAATCCTATACCGTCTAAAAACTTTTTAATACTTACTGCCGATGCTTGAGGTCTAGCCGTTAGTACAAATATATCTCCGCTACCAAACTTATCTTGACGTTTTAAAGCAAGATCTGCTAATGGACCTTTTCTACCTTTAACAACTTTTTCAAATTCTGTAAAATCAAACTCTGCTCCGTTTTGTTCTAACAACTCTGCCTCGCTCGCGAACTGAGCTGGGCTTATTTTAGTAGTAGTACCATCAGGCGCAATAACAATAACCATGCTTTTACTAAAGGCTAATGTATCATCAAAATCAAATACACTTATACCTTTTATTTTCTTGCTAGATTTATTTCCAAGCTCTACTGTTTTATCTGCGTTACCCATAGCTTCAATAGAAGCTTCTGTTGTACTGTTAGGAGTTATTAAGTTAAATAAAGTTTTTTGATTTACGTTAACTTTCTTAGATGATTTTCCATTTACTATTTGAGAATCTTTTAATTCTGCTTTAGCACTTTTAATGCTTTTAGGTTCTTTTAATACAAAGGTATTATTTTCTTTATATACACCTAAAATCTCTTTAAGTAACTTGTTTTTAAAGTTAATACTATCAGGATTTCTTAATGATTTATCTAAAGATAAACCTAAGCTTTCAGCTTTATTCATTACCTTTCCATCTTTATAGGTAACATATTCATTTAAGTTTATGTTAGGATTACCTAATAAATATCTAACCCAAACGTTTGGTTTGTCCATTTCCCAGAACTCACTAGGAAACTGAGAAGTATAACCAGCTTTTCCAACTATAACATCATCTGTTTTTAATAACTGACCTTGAATGTAGTTATCTTTTATTAAACTAAAATCTTTATTGACAGTGTTGTTATATATAAGATCAACTGCTATTTTAGCTGCGTTATTAGCAGGCATTAAATGTTCTGCAACATAGTTTAAAGGATTGCCAGAGACTACTACACCTTTGACTTCTTTATAACGTTCAACAAATGTACTTTTAGGTAATTTAGATAAAGAAAAGAATTCAATAGGAGCTAAAACTCTCATCACATGTTTTGAGTTGTTAACTTGACTATTTATCCAAGAAGCCCAGAATTCCATTCTGCCTGGTATTATTTTTCCGTCTTTTCTTACGTTTTTATTTATAACATTAAGTATCTTTTTTAATATTTTACTTTTTTCCGCTTGGTTGTCTCTAAATTTTTTATCTCTTAATAATTCTATTCTTTGTTCTGGACTTAATTTTGCGTATTGACCTTGTTCTGATTCTGCTCTTTTTAATACGGTAATATCTTTAGAGCTTAATGAAGAACCTTTTTTAAGTTTATCTTTATCTAAAAACTTATCATTGCCAATAGTTTTAGTATATTTTTTTACATATTCTGGATTAGCTTCAATGAATGCACCAGTTAAAGGAGCATTAAGCAAATCTTTTAATTGATCAATATTGTTACCAGCATTGAAATTAAATATAGTTCTTCCGCTACTTGCGCCGAAAGAATCTGAACTTCTTGTTTTTTTACTTGTAGGATTAGTAAACTCATAAAAATCTAAACCAAACTCAGGTATAGTCAAGAGTATGCTTTCGTTTCTTGCTTTTATCTGATCATCAGTGAATTTATCGTGTTCAAATTTTTGACCTTTTACCGCGTACATTCCAAGATCTCTATCTGACATATAATCTTTAATACTAGGACCAACAATTTTTGCAGCTCTTTTATGTTTCTTGCTAGATTTAACAGTTACTGTATCTAATGAAGTATCTTCTTTAACTCTTTGATCTAGTTTTTGTTCTAAACCGTCCATAAATTCAGAAGGAGTTAATGGAGATTTTTTAATCTCAAGAACATCACCTAGTTTACCCATAAAAGCTTTGTCAGATCTTAGGTTTTGTACACCTTCTGCCATTATACTTTCTGTTATCATGCTGAATAAAGACTGTTGTCTTTTTTCACTAGACTTATAGTATTCTTTTAATTTTTCTTTATTAAGATTAGTTATTTCGTATACACCAGGTCTTGAATAAGTTTTCTTACCATCTTTAACTTTTATCTGATCTGTTGTACCTGTTTTTTTATACTTAATAAGTCCTGAGTCTATGTTAGATTGTCTACCTAATCTTCGCTTTATTGTAGAAGATGGTATTGTACCTATTAAACCTTGGTTAACTATTTTATCTACAAAGTCATTATATTCTTGTGTTCCCCATTTACCCACTAAGCTTCTCATAGTTTGCATAACACTTTTATTTTTAGTGTTTGCTATAATTGATTTAGCTACAGTTTCAGGATCTGTATTTCTTCCTATATTACTTACTATATCTTTAGCTAAACCTGTAGTTTGACCTTCTTTGTTTACACCACCAATTAAATCAGATGTTACGTTCTCGCTTATCTGGTTCTTTATAGCTGGTACTGAAGTAGCATATTTCTTTTTTCTAGCTGTAGACTTTTGAGCCGGTGCATCAAAATCTGTTTGTGATTCTCCAGCAACATCAAAACCTACGTTTTCTTTCATTGAATCTAAACTAGTACTTTGTCTAGTAGCTTCTTTAACTAAATCAGGACCAATACGTTTAGCTATATTATCTAAATACGTAGTTGCTTCTGCTTTAGATGAATCAAAGTTTTTAGTAAAACTAGGGAATTGCTTGTTTAACAAGCTAGTTACTTCTTCATTTACTTTTGGATTACTTAAGTTTAATGGAACACCTCTTTTTCCTGCCCATCTTTTTAAAGCATCTCTTCCAGCTGCTTGATATTGTTGTGTTAAATCTATTACATTCTCAGAATTACCTTCCTTATACTCGTTTGTTAGCTCAGTTAGTTTTTTACTACTCTTAGATTTTGTAACAACACGCTTTTTCTTTGGATCAACTCTGTATTCTCTTTTAACTAAATCGCCTTGAGCTCTACCTTCTAATAACTCAGTTTGCGCTTGAGTAAATTTACCTGTTTTAATACTTTTATTATAACCTTTTATAAAATCATAAACATCTTTACCAGTGTCAAATCTAATAGATCTTTTACGACCCATTAAAGTATCAATTATTCTAGTAAAGAAATCCCCTACTTGTTGTCTCATAGAGCTATCTAGCTTTATAGCACCATCTAAAACAGCTTCAGAAAACAATGTAAGTATTTCTTCTCCCATTACCGCATCTGTAACAGTTTCATCATTTTTATACTGTTCGTATCTTTCTTTAAACTGACCGTCTTTTAATAATTCTGGATTTATTTGTTTAATATAAGTAAGTAAATTATTACCAAGTTCTATAGCAGTTCCCTTACTATTTTTAACTGTCTGGTAAATAACCGCATGTAAAAATTCATGAGCTCCAGTATTTATTTTACCATCAGATAATATTTCAGCTTCATTAAGAAGTATAACTTGTTCATCACCTTTTTGATATATATCTCCATAACCAGCGTTTTCTTTGCTTTGTTTTCTAATCTTCCAACCACTGTTATTTAACTCTTCAATTCTTTTATTTATAGCATCAGTGTTTTTCTCTCTAAATATTTTTACTTTACCTTTAGAAGTTTCATCTACTATCTTCTGAACATTACCCATGTTCTTCATGTAGAGTTCTCTAGTAACTTCTTGTTCAGTTAGTGAAGTAATTTGGTTATTTATAAGTTCTAAAGCAGCAATGTCTCCATTACCTTCGCTTATCTGTTTGTTGTTGGTTTTCTTTATGCTTAATTCAAGATTATTTTGAGCTATTAACAATTCAAGCATTTGTTTTCTTTCCTCAGCTTGCATTGTAACAGGTATTTTCATACCGCTATTCCTCATAGTAGAAAGATTAGATATAGCATTTAAACCTTCTTCTCTAGGTATACTTTTATTATCTATTCTTTTTTGTATATCAGCTATAGATTCTTTAAAGAAATTATTAGCTGATGCCATAGGAGCAAAAATACTATTAGATTTACTAGGATCCATTATTAACTTACTAGCTACATCCATACCTACTTGGTTTATTTCAACTAAACTTTGTGAAACAGTAGATTGCGCCACTGGTAAAGCTACACCAATTCTCCAACCACCTTGTAAACCTTCTTCGTCCCAGTTAGATTGTCACCAGCTTTCTCCCAGACCCATTCCCAATGAGCAATTAACAGTAGTTTCATGTATTCTTCCTTGAACAGCTTCTGTAACTCCTTCACCACCAGCACCAAGCGCTGTAGTTAAAACCCATTTTGGTGTTTGCTTAAAAAATTGAAGTATTTGGCCTCTGTATAAAGAAGCTAAAATACGACCACCTGGCTTAAACCCAAGCATAGTAGCACTAACTCCTAATTTTTCACTACCTGTAGACGCTGCGGCACCAGCAAGACCTTTCAGAATAACTTCCTCGCTAGCAGGATCACTAGCCATAGCTATAAATTCTTCTACCGTAGGAGGTTTACCTCCGTTGTTTTTCATAATCGCTTGCCTCCAAGTTTCTATAACGTTCGAGGTAAATTCTTTAGCCATCATATTTAAACTACCTAAAACCGTCAATATTTTACCTGTACCCTGCATTCCATAGCCAATTGGTTTTCCATAACCAGGAACTTTAGAAACAAGTTTACCTGTACCTTCTAATATACCTCCAGCATACATAAAGCCCATGGTGTCTACTTGTCCTACCATATGCCTCATAAAACTTGTTAAATCACTAAACTCAGTATCAGGATCTAAAGAATATCCAGCAGCAGCTTCAGCTTCAAGCATTTTACTTGTTTGGTCTAACAATAAACCTGTTTGTTCTACATCATAATTTAAAACACTAGATATCAGTGTCTCACCCTCAGTAGCTTCTCTACCTTCAAACACGTCTCTAATAGTCAAGTCTCCATATTTCCAACCTGTTCCACCATACATTCTAGCTATAGCGGTTTGATTAAACCAGTTTTTCGCTTTACCAGCTACAACCCACTTGTCTATACCGTTTACTACTTTTTTTGCTCGAGAAAATTCTTGTGCTTTAATAGGTGAATAATAAGCTTTTCCATGCTGTTTAACCATTTCCCAAGCTGCTCTGGCTCCTACTTTGTTTAAATCATAAACATTAAAATCATCTGGTACATCAAAATAGTCTCTAAAATTTGCTTCAGTTATTTCTACAGTACCTTCTCTATCAGCTAAATTTCCAGAACCTCCATGTAATACATATTCTATACCACCTGGTACTTTAGCAGGATAATAGAAGTCTCCTTCGTCAGCACTACCTAAGGTAGATTTTGTTATTTTACCATCTACTATATTAAAAGCAGTATCTAAATTTAATAAGTTTCCTTGTAAATATCCACCTTTTCCAAACCCTGTTTCAGCTCCACCACCACCTCGAAATGTTTCAATTGCTTGATCATAAATACCAGACTCTTCAGCAAACTCTTGGAAGCCAGGAGAATTATAATCTTCCATTAATTGGTTTCTTGCTGTAGTACCAGTAACACCGGTGTTTAGATACATGACGTTTATTAATGCTTTAGTTTGATCTGTACTAAAACCTACTCTTGCTAAAGCATCTCTTCCAAGTGTTGTAAAATCGTAACCATCTCGCTCAAATTGATCATCTAATTCCCTGTATATATCAATTTTTGTTCTATAAAAAGGTTCTCGTAATTTGTTCATTAATTTACTAAAACCTATCGCATATTGTCTTTCGCTTGAATTAACGTATTCGTTCTGAGTATACAATTTATTATATCTATCATTGTACCATGCGGACGCTTCTTCTTGATGTTGTAATAAACAATCCTCTGTAGCAACACCATCGTTTTTTTCTTGGCAAGGTTTAATAAATTTTTCTTCAAATTCTAATCTCTTAGTACTAAAATACTCTTCATCAACTTTAGCCTTAATTATTCTTTGCCAACCAGCTAATACTGGATCAGACATTTTTATTTTTTTAAATTGGCTTCCAGCCCAAGTCATAAAAGTCTCATAATCCTCCATTCCTTCTTGTTGGAATATATCTCTCATGTTAGAACCTGCAGGTTGTCCTTCTAGCATTTTACTTATAGCAAACGCTTCAAACCCTGAAGTTATTTGAATATTATCAATTTCTTCTTGAGTTAAGTTTTTTAATTTTTCCCAGTCGTATTTATTATCTTTTGATTCTTTTACTTCTGTTTCAGTAGCATCCCAGTTTATTTTTGGTAATTCTCCATCAGGATTAAAATAACCATCTTCATTTACGTTTAAAGGTACATTAAGATTATTTATTGAATCAAAATTTAATATCCCTGCATCATTACTAATGTTTTGTAATAGTTCTTCAGCTTCTGAAGTGTCTTGAGTAGAGTATTTACCCAGACCAACACCAGTCGAGTCTATAGATTGCTGGTTAAAATCCCCATACTCTTTTTTAATTTGTATATAATCAGGATGCAGAACTGGTATTTGGTTTGTTATACCCTCAAGAGTCTGACTACGATCAAAAATCTTAATTTCATTTGTGATTGTATTGAGAATTTTTTCAGTTTCTGTAAATTGTTCAGCTCTGAAATCAACATATTCATCGTCTTTAGTGCTAAAATACTCCGTATTTCCCATAGCAAGTTGTGAATTTTGAACGTCTTCACCTTGATTTCCAGTACTTGTATCAGTTCCACCTATCATTGGGTTTCCTTCTTCATCAAGATTTTGACTAGCTATTTCATCATCTTTTACAATACTTGCTAAACTTGGATTAACAGGGAACAATATTTCATCTATAGCAATATTTCCAGTACCAAAAATATTAACTTCTTCAGTTAACTTTTCATCTCTCTTCTCATCATCATCAGATCTAGCAATTTCAGGATCTGAAAATAGCTGTGCGCCAACATCTAAATCTATAGGTAGAGATGACGTTGCGTTTGGTGGTATGTTGTTTTCTTCTTCCATTTAATTTTATTACGAATATTGTTCTATAAACTCAACAACTTCTGGTGATTGTTCTGTAGGTAAATCTCTAACTTCTTCTGGTAGTTTTTGATAAAACAAAGTCATTCCCGCTTGCCACTCTTTAATCCCTAACATGTTTCTATAGAACTCTGGTATTGGCATTTCATTATCATTTAAAGCTTTTATTAAATCTTGACCTTGTTTAGTTCTATCACTTAAAGTTTCTTTTACTATACTAGGTTCGTTCGCTATGTTTCTTTGAGGTAATTTTCTATCTAAGTTGGCTTGTAAAATAATACTCATTATATAAGCTCTTTGAGCATCTACCATAGCTACATTTTGATCTCCATAACCTGTTTTATTAAAAGCATATCTATTACCTACAAAACCAGCTTTACCCTCAGGATCTAATTCATCATAAAGCTTTGCTAACTCAGGAGATACTTCTTCGTTTATACCTAATGGTAAATCTATACCTAATCTTTTATTAGAATAACCAGATAAAACAGAAATATCTCCACTTGCCACTGCAAATAAACCAGAAACGTGAGCTCTTACTTCTGCGTTATAAGCTGGGTTGTTATCTATAAATTCTGTTACAATGGGTTTTACTAAATATTTTTTAACCTTGTTGTTAACTACAGAGTATATAGGTATTTTTATAGAAGTATCTTCTGCAACATCGTTAGGATCTTCTGAAACAACAGAACCACCTAGAAAAAACTGTGGCTGTAATGTAGCGTTTGTAGTTATACCAGCGTCTTCAAAAGTTGTTTGTAAGTTCATAGCTTCAGGAACATTACTAATAAATAAAGATAGTAGCTCATCGTTATCTAATTGAGAAGAGTCAATTTCATTATATACAACATAGTACATGTTTCCATTAATGTCATACTGTAAGTTTCTATTTTTCAAAAAATCTTCTACCACATAAGAAACATTATGTAAATACTTTCTAAATGTTTCGCCTTTAACTAAAAACCTCATTGCTTGCGTGAATACAACTATTTCTTCACTTTCTGTTTCTCTAAAATAAAAGTTTTTGTCAACTTTAACATCTTGAAAATAATCAAAAAGATTAGACCAAGCTGCCATAGAAAACATATTCTTGTCTTTATTTCTTTCTGTAGTTCCATTTACGTTTATAGATCTATATTCACTAATAAACAATGGTAAATTTTGAGGATTAGTTCTATCGGTAGCTTGAGCTAAGTATCCACCTAAAGTAATACATTTATCTAATCTACTAAAGTATTCTTTTATAAATTTTTTATCTTGTTTTATTTCACTTTGACCTAAATTTTTAACTTCTAGTTTTAGTTTTGTTTGCCTAGCTATAACTCCTTCTACAGGTCTTTGCGCTAGATCAATAAAATAATCTTTTATTATATTAGCTAAAGTCTTATCTTCATATGGATTTTCAGAAGATGAACTACTCATGTAACTTCTGTACTTGTTACTGGCATCGGTGAAAAAGTTTAGTTCTTTGCTTCTGCGCATCTGCGAAACATTAACTAATCTATTCATTTTATCATTATGACCTTTTAATACTGTATTCATTTTTTTTATAGTTTATTTTATCCGAATAACCCTCCCCAAGCGTTACCATATTCTGCTTCAGCTTCCGCAGCAGCTTCTCTTATTTCATTTTCAGCTGCTTGAGCCCCGATAAACATAGAAGTATATCTATTTATATCTCCGTTTGTTCTTGCTTCTTGAGCTTGAAATTCAAATATTTCTCCTTTAGCGTCAGCTTCTTCTTTTCTACCTTTTAATTGAATTGTAGCTTGATCATAAGCTTGACTAGCAGCTACTTTTTCTCTATTCATTTGAGCTTCTCCTTGTGCTCTAAGGTGCTCGTTTGCAGGTTCTTGTTTTTCAATTGTCGCAGAAACTGATTGTTTAGATTTTAAAGC
>JAAHTG010002223.1_pt1 | contig 11403 bp, 8 predicted proteins | sample 6116081 | NCBI WGS metagenome assembly JAAHTG01 (sample SAMN13939989, study PRJNA603662) | sponge metagenome | isolation source: marine sponge | host: Mycale hentscheli | place: New Zealand | collected 2005
GATTTTACTCCATTCTTTAGTATGATCGTCTTTGTATTTTTTCAGATCCTTATCATTATCTTCAATAAAACCATGAGGTGTCATTATAATTTTACCTCGTGTAGTAATACCATTAATATGATTTTTATCGATCTGAAGATTAGTACGTTTAGCAAATTCAACCTGCTTACCATCTTTAATTGCTTTAATTTTAGATGTTCCAGCATTAGCAATATTACCAAATGTAATTACAAATGTAGAATCAAACCACATTGCAAAACCACCTTTATTCATTAACTTGGGCTTACCCATAGGTGATTCTGGTTTAGCTGTCCAAACTTTGTTAACACATACTAAAGTATTAGTAAATTTAGAAGATTCTTTACGAGATAATGTAATTAATTGATTTACGCTATTACCAAATTGAGTTGACATAGCACCTGCATTCCACTCGTTATTATTCTTGTTAGATTTAACAGACATTTCACAAGGTACAGAACCAATTGAATCCCAAAAGAAACATAAATCATAAGGTAGATTGCCTTTCTTTTGCTCATCAAGCAAATCAAGAATAAAAGCTGCTACATCTTCAATTGTATGAATAGTTTCTCGATCAGCATAAATAAAATTACCTTCGTAATCTACTAGTTCACCAGTATCTTCATCCCAAACTTCTTTTATATCAAGGCCCATTTGCATAGCATGCTCCCAGTTCCATTTCATTTCGGTAACAATAAACACTGGGAGTACTCCTGATTTTTGGCAGGCTACTGCTGCTTCAATAAGTGCAGTAGTTTTACCTGTATCAGAATGGCCTCTAAGTAAACAAATGTGACCTGCTGGAATACCAGGCACAGATGTTACTGATTGGAAAGCGGATGAAAGTGGGATCCACTGTTGGGGTTTAAATTTAACAGAGCCTGTTAAACCTTTTTTGTTTTTAAAACTCCCAAGGTCAAATTTTGATTTGATCTCAGCTGATACAGCTGCGGTCAATGATTTACTTGCTTTTCTTGCCATAATTAGAAGGGCAGATCATCAGCTTTATCACTACCTTCGTCAAATAAACTATCAAATTTATCAAGTTTATTTTGCTTTACAGTCTGAGATGAAGTATTAAGAGAATAATTAGTTTTTGGTGTTTCAGTATCTTTCTCATCATCAATGATATCACCTTCTTGAGCTGTATCTTCAGGTGTTAACCATGATTCAAGTGCTTCTTTCATTTCCTCATAAGGAACTTTCTTAAATACACCTTGAGGATCAACTTGATTCTCTAACCATAATTCAATTTGACTAGCATCTCCAGCAGGAGCACTCTTCATTGAAGGTGATGCTGTAGTACGATTATACTTAGTTCCTGTCATTTCAGGTCCTTCAGTATTTAATTTAATATCACGACCTTGATTAATGTCAGTATAATCACCAACTTCTTCATCCATAGCTAGTTGAAGGAAAGTCGAATATAATTCTTTACCAAACTGCCAAATTTTAACACCTTCATCTTCCATACCTCGGACGATTACAGGAGCAAAATAACGAACTTTTGGTTCAAGTTTCTTAGCCAACTTCCAGTTTTCAGGCTGATCAGTTTGACGAAGTTTTTTAGCGAATTCAACCAATGGATCTTTTTCACCAAAATTTGTAGGTGAAATCATTACTGGTTTGCCAATTCCATAGTGGAAATAAAGCTCACTAAATGGTGTTGTTTTGTTAAACTTTGACGGCATAATACGAACCGTTTGTTTACCAACTGAGGGTTTCCAAAACAATGATTTTCCATTGTTTGAGTTGTTAGAGGTGGGTTTTTGCAGAGCCTCTAAACGCTGCTTGATTACGTCTAAATCCATAATATATAACTAATTTTTAATTGGGTGGGAATATACGAAATATTTCGGCGATTGCCAAGTTAAAGTTCAATGATTGTGTGAATCTTTGTCTTTAATTCTTTTAACTCGTTTTGTTGTGTCAATAGAATTGTGTTTTTATAATGCTGCCAGTCAATTCTAAAGCGAGGGTCTACTACACCACCATTTAAACGCTTAATTAATTCATTAAGGGCATTAATAGTGTATAGAGTGTTTGAATCTTTTTTACGATGTACTAAGATTGTATTATCTGGAATAGAAGATACGTTACCTTGGTCTACATTATAAGTAATAACATATTCGTCATTGCTTTTAACATGCAATACAAACATTTTATTATACATAATAGTATATTTAGATTGCAGATTTTCTACTAAACTATCTAATTCGTCTAGTGTAGTAAAAGTACAAAATAACTTATTATTCAAATCTAAGGTGTTTATAGGGTTTTCGTAGTCATATTCTACCCCATAAATATTAGTAGGATTATTTAAAATTGTAGTTGAGTCCATGTTTACTTTTTATTTGTAACTTTAATTTATTAAAAACCTCTTTTATTTGTTCTAAAACTTCTATTTCATTGTTATCAACATCAAATAGGAATGAATCATAAGTGTAGAGGACCAACTTAGTATTTTTTCCTTTTAATATGTTTAATATACGGTATAATATTTCAACATTCACGCTTGTTTCCATATTTTGTAAAACGTAGTTAAATAATTTTTGTGGGTTCATATTTTCTAACTCATCATTAACAAATTCATAATTAGAGATAGGACATATAAGTTTTCCCTCGGTTTGATATTTTTCCCAGTTCGTACGTATATACTCAGATGTTGCTTTAAAAAACGGTAAGTCTTTATAATTATCAAAAACTCCTCCGTATAATTGTTTAAATGTTAATTCTTTTGCTTTTGCATAATCCACATTATACATCTTAGCAAAATTCTCGTGTATATCCCCTTTACCAAAATCATAACCCACAAGCTTAGCACTAAGGGTAGGGTGATAAGCAGAAATATCAAATTCAAAAAAGACATCATTACGCGGTATAAAACTTTTCCTACACCCATTATCTTTTGGGAGAGCAGCATAATTAACCCCATTAAACTTGTTTGAAGGTCTGGTAGTAAGTGTTTTAAAGTTGTATTGTGTGTAGATAAATTCGTCTTCAATTTCGTAAAAGTGTTTTTCAAATTCATTCTTATTTATTTTTATTCCATTACGTTCTATTGCATTAAATACTAACGTAGCTCGGTCATTATAAAACGGGTTTACCACGGTATTAATGCGGTGCTCTAAATCATCATATATTTGCTCACAAACTTCATAATGCTTGGTAATTGGCACGATTTGATTAATCGTTAATAAATCGGGAAATCTATTATATAAAATTGTATGCGCCGTTGTTTGAGGAGGTATATACGGAGGAAGATGCAATGTTACATCTATAAGCTGTTTAAATATCGTATAATGTAGAAATTCTTTCTTATCTCTTACATAAATCTTATTTAAACTTTTTAACCATAAATAAACATCATCTTCAAATAATGTACTACATTCGGTGTGAGATATAGGTAAAACGTATCCTTTGTGCCCCTTAATAGGACGCACATAAAAGGAGCAAATAGAATTGTTTGTTGGATGTTGGTAGGGATTATTTGGAATAATCTCTACAAACGCTTCTTTAAAACCACTATTTTTTAAAACCTCGAATTGCTTATTATTTTCTATTAACCAAAACATTAACGTAAATGTACAAAACGTAATTTACTAAGCCTAGCTTACTACTGGGGTTGGGAGTGGAGGTTCTACGTAAGTAATTGTTACAGTAAATGGGGTATCAGGGGTTTCTAATTTGGAGAATTCTTGTAGATTAACCAAGTAAAGAGGAAGACTAGGGAGATTATTTTCTTGGTTTACTACAGCTATCATTTTAGTATTTGTTTCAACAATTTCTTCTTGAGTACCACTAATTCTCCAAGGTAAAGTAAAGGGTTGATATGGAGAATAATCCCAAGCCACATTTTGTTGAGATATATTTTCATATGTGCTTTGATTTACCTCTAAGTAATTACTAGTAATAGTATTAAATAGAATATATCTTATAAAAGTACCAGCAGAATATTCCTCAGGAGTTGGTGATGGGGCAAAGGGTTGGGGGATGAGATATGTTATGTTTGAATCTACGTTAAATATTGAAAAATAATTTGTAGTAATATTTTTATTAGGAAAACCAAAACCACCTAGTTTTATAGTTGAATTATTTACTAAATAGTCATTAGTTAATGCGTTATAATTAGATTCAAGAATAGGGAGTAATTCTTGTGTAATCGGATTATAAGGAGTATCCCCTGTAAAATATTTACCAGATGAAAGTTTATAATAAGCACCTTGATAAGGTTGGTTATTAGATAAAATAACATATTCACCCCCATTAGTATAAAGGTTGCCTTGGAATCTATGTTTTGGTATGTATGGCATAATTTACTTAAAATTTAGGTCCTGTTGGGAATGTAGAACCATCGTCATCAAGGCGTCTTTGTATAAAGGAAGCTTCATCTATTAATTTTTTAGATCTTTTAAATATTCCTTCTGTAAGAGTAGAAGTAGGTCCATTAATTAAAGCTTGGGCCTGTGCTGAATCTGGGTTACCAAATAACCAGGTACCAAAATATTGACGAGAAATAGTGTCTTTAGTAACACTACTCCAACCTTTTCTTTTAAGAGTATTTGCAATAAATATAAAACCATCTTCTTCAGTTTCAAAAGAAGCAAAATATCTAAATTTTGTAGTTCTATTTCCTTGCCCAGCAGCACCTTCTGTAGATGAAAAAGATCCATTAAAGAATTCATCCCCACCAGTCCATTTACTCACATCAGCCATTACACCATAGTAATTATTATTAAAACCTTTAAGATTTTGTTCTTTAAAAGCTAAAAATAAAACACCAGCCATTATATTTTCAGTAATTCCTTGATTTCTTAAAGGAAATAATGTTGCTACTATTTTTCTAGCTAATGTTTTTTCATCACTAGGAGTAGATTTTCTTTCTCTAATTGGAGGATAAAGAGTATCAGCTTCATCTATCCCTTCAGGAAGTAAAGGTGCAGTTTCAGCAGGAGGAATCAATGGGTCTGCTATAGGTAAGGGAGTTGGGTTAGTTTCACTAGATTGATTATAAGTTTGAGAATCAATGTAAGTTACCCAACCAGCTGTTGTAATATCATGACCAATACCTGCAATTATAAAATTTAAACTATCAGTATACATCTTAGGTAAGATATCATTAGTAATAGAAAAAATATCAAATAATCTCATACCAGAAAGTCCATCCATATTAAGTGAAAGATTGAATGGAATAAAAAAGTTACCAGGAAGTTTTCCTAATTGTGCTGCTCTTCCTAAATAAAAATTAGAAAAATCTATATTAGTATTTTGAGCGGAACTTAAGCTACTAATAGTTGTTCCATCATTTAAAGAAATTTTTTGAAGTAAAGTATAAAGTTTTTCTTTATTTTCATTAAAAGTATTTATTAAATTGCTTTCTTGTTTTTCATTTTCATTTTTTATTCTTTGATATTGTTCAATATCATAATCAGAATTTCTAGTTCTATCTTCTAAACCTAAATTAAATAAAGAAAATGCTGTAGCGTTTTCTCCTATTTGATTACCATTGTTTTGAGCTCCAGCTGCTATTAAATTTGCAAAATTTGATGGTATAGTACCTTCAAGATTTAAATCCAATAAAAAGCTTCCTTTTTGGTTTTTCTGTACTCCATAAGATGCAAATTTAGCTATTTTAGGTTTTGTTCCAAAAACAAGCTGGGAGGTAGCTAAAGGAGTATTATCATAAATTTTTAAAGAATTAGTTTCATAATTATATCCTACACTAAAATCATTTATATTTCCTATAGAAATTTGACATCCAGTTAAAATTTCTTGTAAGAATTTTTGTAATGATATTCTTCCTTTTTCATCTGTAGAATTAGCAAGTGTATCAGATATAAATTTAAAATTAATTAAAATATGCATTAATTTCCCAGTATAGGGTTTAAAGTCATATCTTTTATCTTTACTACCTAATATTTTATTAATTTTTTGGTTAGTTGTAGATTGATTTCTTTGAGCATTAAATACTTCATAAGGAATAAAACATTTAGACCAATCAGTAGAAACTTGTTCTGGGAAACGGGCACAATAATTGGATTCATAGTCTGAATCTATAAATATTATGGGAGTATTAGAAGTTAGATCATAAGACAAACTATTAGCTTCTAAAATTTGTAATAATTTACCTAAACTTACATAACAGTAGTCCCAAGTATTACCGTCTGTTAATTTAAAATATTCTATAATCCCATCTTCACTTGAAATAGCAGCATTACTAACTAACCCAAGTTCTGTATACTTATTATATAAAATTCTATTTATTACATTTGAATCTCTTTCTGTAATAAAGGATGGGATTTGTGGTTTAGTAGAATTAGTTTTTTCTTTTGATGAATTTTCTTTTAATTCACCTTGTTTAGTTGAATTTACTCTATTACCTCTTGAGTCATATACAGCAGCATTTGCAGATGATGCAAAGGTTCTTTTAAACCATGAAGAAGTTTTAGAGAGTACAAATGATGCTATTGCAGTAACAGGGTTAGTAGCAACAGTTGTTAATAATATTGACTTTGCTACACTTAAACTAGAGACTTTTTCATCATCAATACTTTTAGGTAAAGGAGGTCCTGATGTAACTTCTGATGCTTCTAAAGGAGAAGGGGTTGGTTCAGATGATTCCTGATCAAATTTATCATTATTTTTATTAATTTTTAAACTTTCTATTACATCACCTGTTGTAAGTACGTCTATAGAACATTCATAAATTCCCTTTATAAATTTCCAATTAAAATTAGTAACTCTACCTATAAAACCATCATAGTTACCTTCAACATTTTCTTGTTCTTTTACAATATCCGTTAAAATAGTTGAAATAGGAGATCCTTCAAAAAATGATGTAAAGGCAGGAGTATTAAAATTAAGTCTTTGTTGAATATTCCCTTGATTATCTAAATATTGAGTATGGCCCCATTCTATTAATACATTGTAACCTACTCTCATATAAAGAGTAGATAATATTTCAAATTGTTGGAGATTAGTACAAGTAAAATTTACTTTAGCTTTTCTTATTGCCCCTCTATTATAATCTTGTACATGGATACTTGTTAAACCTGGCATAGGGGTTTGACCCCAATCTGAACCTCCAAATCCATAAGAACTATTATTAAAAAGAGTTGGATTTAATTGATTGGGTCGTTCTGGGGAATTTACTCCAAATTTAATAGCTAATGGAGAATATGATATATCAGGTCCAGGGTTAGGGTTAGTATCAACGGATATTGAACCTCCAAATAAAACATAATTTCGTGCAAATGTATTACCTAATGCATTAGATTCTCCTAAATCTTTTGCTTTTTCTCTTCCTGGGTTGTAAGTTGAACCTGTAATAGAATTTTCTGCTTCTGTAAGATTTGGGTTTTGAAATTTTTCTCCTGATATAGGATCTACTGTAGAACTTTGGATATTAACAGATGAAGCCATTCTTAGCCAAGGAGTTTTAGATACATATTGTAAAAAATTTTGATCTCTAACTGTAGTTGATAAAACTTCTTGTCTAGTATTTATTTGTTCTATTACAAACGGTTTAAAAGATTTTCCTAATACATTAGCCATAATTTAAGAATTTAAGGCATCATATAATGATAATACATTACTTACATTGTTAGGTATTCTTAATTGTGAACCCTCTATAATATACATAGAACTAAATGATTGTGATGGGTTTGCTGCTGAAATTATCCAGTATAAAGTAGGATCTCCATAATATTGATTAGCTAGAATATCTAATCTGTCACCAAAAACTGTTATAACATAAATATCATTTTCAGATAAAGGTATTTCAGGATATTTCGTACCCCGATAATACTCTATACCTTGAGTATTTTTTAATGTTCTTATATTTCTGTATCTATCCATTTAGAATAACATTATCTACATTTTGGATTTGTGTTCCTGCAAACGTTCCATCTCCATCTGCATCTGGAGCACCTGTTAGAATAGCATTACCTACTTCTATACTAGCTTCTAAGTCCTTTGTTTTAATAAAAGCAGCTCCTTTTTCAGGTAGTATATTATGAATTGGTTTAAATGTTATTTGCATTTCAACATATTTTGGTAATTGTTTAGTATCTTCATCTATTACTGCTACTCCCGCTATATTTTCTTTTCTAGCTATTTCAAATGAGGTATCATCAGGAATAGTTATATTAACACTTTCTATAAATCCAGGTACATTATCTAAATAATCACCTAGAGTTAAATATACAATATTGGAGCGCATAAATCCAGCTGAAGAATAATCTGGTGCTGTAAGTGAAGCAATAAAGTTAACTTTTTCCATAAGTGGAAGTAATTCTACTTTAGATAAAGCAGCTACTTTTAAAGTAAAAGCAAAAGTTCTATCAAAACTGTTATATGTTTGAAATGTTTCAGCTCTACCTACATATTTAAAATCATTAAAACCAGCTTGAAAATTATCGCTTATGCCTGAAAGGTAAGCTCTTAAGTGAATATATTTTTTAGTTCCATCTGTAGAATCATTATCTAAAGCTGCTATCCAAAATTTAATAAAATCACTATTAGCCATGTCTTTTTCTACAGCAGTAGAAGAATATATGGGTTTTATTGATACTGGGTCTGCTACTAATCTATTTAAATTAGCTATATCACGAGCTCCTGAATATTGGTTAATTCTAGTAAAACTTCTATTACCAGAATCTGTAATACCATATGTTGATTGCCTATTAAATCGTTGGTAATTAGTTGAAACTAATTTAGTAATAACTGTTGGATTGTTTACCTTAACTTGTTCTCTAAAATCCGAAAGTTGTGTAGTTGCTGAGTATTTAAATATTTTAGTACTAAGTCCTGAGAATAAAGGGATGTTTTCTAGGCCTTTATTAGTAAGTGTTAAATTACGATTAAATGAAGCCTCTCGAGAACCATTTACCCCATTACCTAAATTTATAAAATACCCATTTTGGTTAGTATTAGTTGTTCTATCTATTTTAGTATTACCAAAACCACCAACAGAACCTGCTCCACCACCATAAGTAAGTATATTAGATTGGAATGGTGTTATTCCGTAAGTAAGATTAATATCAGCACTTACCCCAGATATTTTATTTTTAGTTAAATTTACTAATCTATTTCTATCAGGAGTATCTCTATTTTGATTAAATGTTCTTCGTTCGTAAGTATTATTATAAGGAGTAGTAAGATTTAAACCATCTTTATTAAAATGAACAGTACCTGTGGGTTCAGCAGTTTGAGCAATAGTATTAGCTGGGGAATATATTCTATTAGGTTGACCTATTGATGGGGGATTTAATCTAGCTAAAAGTTCTTGTTTAGCTACAAATGAAATTCCATTACTATTTGAAGTATCCCCAAGAAACTTAATTAATCTACTTGTATTACGTGCGACAATTGTTGGACGTAATGTTCCTCCTCTTAAAAGAAAATTCCCATACAGCTCACTTGCCCCAGTAGTATCACCTTCTGGTATAGGGGTAACTATATAGGGTTGGTTACTGCTTCCACCACCTTGTTTATCTCTACCAAAGCGTAAAGATTTTAGGTCTGTTGTAAGATCTAAAAGAGAAGGCATATATAGATATTAAAATGATGCTCCAGGAGGGAGATTATTCTCATATCTATTTACTGGTTTTTGATACTGTTCGCTAGCTAAACCTTGTTGAGAAGTAGGTGGGGTAGAATATCCCATAGCACCTGCTCCAAAATTATTATAAGCAGGAGCATTATTATCAGGGTTACCGATATTAGAATACTCATTATGAAGTGTTGAATTACCTACAATACTTACACTAGCCGGAGTAACACCATTTGCTGGGGAAACTGGGACTGCTAAAGGTGAGCCATTTGTATCAAACATTTGTTGAAGTGAATCAGCCATAATTATTAATTTTTATTATTGTTTATTATAAATATTGAAAGTTAAAGTTAATTCGATATCGTCCGATAATTAGATGATAGGGCATTTCCTACTTTTTGTCCATCTAAATAAACATCACCATTTCTATTAACTAGTTCTCTAAGAAGAGATACTACTTCATCATTACTATTTCCTCCCTCTCCTAATTTAGTACCACCAGCCATTACTAATGTATCTTTAGGGTGTGTTTTTATTGTAAAATCTTGAGCCTCAAAATCAAATTTTTTAAATTCTTTTCCTTGAGCTTCAAGTGATTCTTGAGAACTTGGACCAAAAGTTGCTATTCTAAGAAGAGATTTACCTTTTTCTAAATCAAAAACTATTCTTTGGAAGAAATTAACTGCCTTATTTAAAGCTTCTCCAGTAAATAAATCACTAAAAATTTCTTTTAATCTAACAAGGAGAAGATTAAATTTTTCTTGAGCATCAACTGCTTGAGTAGCTGCTTTTACTGATCTACCATCTATTATACCTTGTTGAATACCTGCTTTTCTTCTTTCAATTGCGGCTGCTGTTGAAAGATCGCCTTTTTCTTTAGCTAATCTAATTTCTTCATTTAATCTTCTTATTTCAGATCCTGCAGTTGATTCAATTAATTTTTGTTTATATAAAGAATCAGCTAATTCACTAGCTTGCATTCCTAAACTTTTAGCTATCGCTTCTTGTTGAATACGATTCATACTGCTAAATTTCTCTGCAGTAATACCTTGTTTAGCTATTTCTTGAGTTAAACCTGCAATATCATTATTTAAAGCAAAAGTTCTTGCTTTTTCTAGATTTAATTCTCTACCTGTTAATAATTCAGCTTCTAATTCAGCTGCTATAGATGATTCAAAATCTAATAAAGAACCTCCTATATTTTCAACTTGGGTTAACGATAAACCTAAGCGATTAGCATTTAAAACAGTTTTAGCTAATTCTGCAGTACCTCCTCTAAAATTTAATCTAGTTAAATTACTTGTACTTGCAATTTCTTTAAAAATTGTAGCACTATCAGCTAATAATCCTGTTTGATTTTTAAATGCTGCTACTTGATCATAGACAGCATCTGAACCTTCTTGAGCTTGTTCAGTATTTACAGCAAATAAACCTTGTAACTGATTTGCTTCGTCTGTAGAAAGTCCTAGTTGTTTTGTTAATTCAAGTTGAGTTTTTAGTTGATCATTTGTTGAAGCTGCTATAAACCCAGATAAATTAGATAATTGAGTAAATGCTTGAACTAAATTTTCAGTAGTTGCATAAACATTATCTATACTTGTTTTTGATTGTGTTAAACTATCTCTAAGTGCTGCAGCTCGATCAAATGATACACTAAAATTTCTACCTAATTTAGTTACTTGAACATTAGCTTTAACCATTATGTCAAAGATCATTTGAACTGCCTTAGCAATAATTCCTACATACCCACCAGATTTTAGGAAATTTGCTGCTCCTGAAGCTGCTGATTTAGCAAATCCTTTAGCTCCAGCACCTAATACACTCATTTTTTT
>JAAHTG010000873.1_pt1 | contig 11397 bp, 13 predicted proteins | sample 6116081 | NCBI WGS metagenome assembly JAAHTG01 (sample SAMN13939989, study PRJNA603662) | sponge metagenome | isolation source: marine sponge | host: Mycale hentscheli | place: New Zealand | collected 2005
ATGTTAAATTACTTATAATTTTCAGAAAATTGAAGTAGGCTGAAAGATTAAAATGTTCACAATTTTTTGCATTAATACTCCTTATATGAAAATTGATTTAAAATATATCCTTATAATATATATATTATAAGATGGCTGGATTTCATACAAAGACATTTCAAAAACACGACGATTATATGACACCAAAATATGCGTGGGAAAATATTAAAAATTATATTCCAAAAGATAAAGTAATCTGGGAGGCATTTTATGGAGATGGTGAAAGTGGAAAGTATTTAACAGAATTAGGATTTAATACTATCCATGAAGAGATTGATTTCTTTGAAAATAATAAAGGTGATATTGTAGTTTCTAATCCACCTTTTAGTAAATCAAAAGAAATATTTACAAGATTGAAGGAATTAAATAAACCATTTATATTATTATTACCTTCATCAAAAATTAATACACAATATTTTAGACAATTATTTCACGATGATGCAGATCCTATTCAGATTATCATTCCTAGAAAAAGAATACACTTTACTAAATTAGTAGATGGTAAAAGACCAGATAAATGGAAAAATGCTTGTAATTTTGATTGTTTCTATTATTGTTGGAAAATAGGATTGCAAAGAGATATTAAATGGTTAACTGATGAAGAATGTGTTGAAATGAAAAAAAATAAGAAGAAATAAGTTTTAATCTAAATGAGTTTCACTTGATTGATCAATAGTATCATAAGTAAAATATTTTTCTTTTAAATCTTTAAGATCCTCTGTATCACAACCAGTCCAACCATCACAAGAATAATCCTTTTTCCTCCATTTTTTAGTTACATTTCCTACTTTTTTCTTCATATAATTTTTGAATGTAAATGTATTATAATACCATTCATAATTATCATATTCAATTGGAAGACCTCCATCTAAATATGTTTTTTGATATATTTTACTTTTATGAACAATATGAACATATATCTTTTTACCTTTGTGTGTATAACTCATTATCTTAATATTACATCTAATATTAACATAAAAATCCATTTCAATTATTTGCATTAATCAAAAGAAATTATAAACTCTCCATGTTCTTTCTTCAAAGTGGTTATACCATCGCCTAATTTATTTAAACATCTTGTAGTTTTTCCACTACCTAAATTATATTTTCTTTTCATATAATATTTTTTCATATATGATCTTCTCCTTTTCTTCTTATCTCGGTCACTTTCAATTACTTTTTTATCTTCCATATATATATATGAGTGAGAAAAAAAACAATCGCATGTGTGTATTATGTAAAAAAAAAATTAAAAAGTTTGCAAAATGGAATGATGATATTGTCAGACCAGTTCATAGATCTTGTTGGTTAAACTTTCGTGATTTTGGAGATAGATATGCTGATTTTTTATTTTGTCCAGATCGTAAAGTGCAGAATAAAGTCATTGAATGTAAACCATTAGACAACACCAAGAACTAACTTAACTCCATTATCCAATTTTTTTGTCCTATATTTTTTATATTTAGGTGCTGTCTGTCTAAATCTATAAAACTCTTTTGTAATATCTACCTTCTTCTTATAGAAGGTTAATTTGTATTTATTATCTTTGATCCATTTCTTTGCTTGACGAAGATTAAAATCTTTTTTTGGTATAATAACTGATTGAACTTCAGTGGGCATTATATAATATCCAAACATTATTTTTTTCCTTTACCATCTTTATTTGCTTCTAATTGTTGTTGAGCCTCTTGTTCTTGAAAAAACTTAATTGGTTTAACTACTTTATAAATCACAGCCGTTCCATCATCTATATCCGCTGGTGTTAAATCTGGTTTTAATATAGCAGTTTTAATAGCACTTATTACAAAACTTTTTGTTGCTTTAAATGAATATTGTGTTCCAAAACTATAAGCGTAATCTCCAGATGTATACGCTTTATTGCATACTAGCATAATACTTTCAGTTGCTCCATTATTTTCACTATTAAATAAAACTTCACCCTCAAAAATATCTGATTTAATTAAATAAAATGGTGTAACTAATTTTATAGGTAATTGTGTAGCATAACAAGTATCTGTTTCAGCACTAATATTTATATTTAAATATAATCGTTCAGTTGAGAGATTGAACATAGGTAAATTACTATCATTAACACTTAATGCTATATTTAATGCTGTTTCCATCTTATAATTATTAGTAAGAGGATATGGAAATGATGTAGGATATGTTACTTTTTTAACTGCTTCATAAGTTTTTTGATTAAACCATGATAAAGGATTACCTCTATAATTTGCTAATTGTCTGAAAGTGAAACCTAATCTTCTCAATAAAGATTTTTCATATTTATCAGCAATATCATTGTCATCAAAAGGATTTATTCTATAAGCAACATCATTATAATCTAATACACTTACAGTAACTAATCCTACTCCAGATTGAGCATAACAAGTAAATGGTTTCAGTTGAAGAGCAGGATTTATGAACAAAGGACTAACTGCTGGATCATAATTCGCTGTTATTACTTGTTGTCCAGCACTACCATTAGCACTTGTTAAATTACCATTATCAATATATCTACCCCAAGACATATTTGATATCCCAAACCTTTCTCTCACAGAATCAAAAGTCATATTTAAATTAGGAGAACCTACTTGTAATTTATTAGCATAATCAGCAAGTGTATTATCAGCACCTCCTTTAACAATATCTGGATTAGATAAGACAGCAGTTGTGCACAGAGGATTAAATTGTGATAAACTAACTAAACAATAATTACCATAAAATGCTGGTTGAGTAACAATATTACTTGAAGGTTTCATAATAAAAGCAACAACTAATTGATTAGAACCAAACATAGAACCAGTGTTTACACATACCAATGCTAAATCTAATTTTCTGCACAGATCTAATGCTGTATAATCTTGACCTTCCCATGATATAAGTGCTCCCATATCTATAAATGCATCATCATTAATACCCATTATATCTGGTAATACAACATTTGAATAAGCATTTTCATCAAAATAAACTTTAGTTTTTAGACCATATAATATACTAGAAGGGTGAGTTGCTGGATCTAAAACTGGAGATTGAAGAGGAGTTAAATCATTCGCTGCTCTATCATCACTTCTACCAAAAGTAAAAGGCATTTCAAAATCTTGTTTAGTATCATAAGTTTCTAATCCATTTGTATTATTTTTCTGTTCCCCCTTTAGTTGTGCTTGTGTTTTCATAAAAGGTAACAGATTTCTTAAAGCATTTTCATTAAAAGGTAATGTTGTAGGACAAACATAATTTTCTGGTATTGTAACTCTTATAGGCGGTCCAGCATCAAAAGGTAAACTATAAAGATTATAAATATCATTTTCGTGAGCGGGGTTCGGTCCTAATCTACTATCTATATAACTATTTGATTTTAGTCCAGTAGCAAAATCTGGAGCATTAGGATTAGAAGATAATAATCTACTTCCCCAATATAAATAATTTGGATTTGTAGTTGTAAAATATGAACCATAAAAATTATGATCAGTAGGTGAGTAGTATTGTTCTGGAATACAAGGTAGTATAATACTACATGTATTATCTTCTGCAACTGCAAACTGTGGATATTGAACGAATGTATTGTCAACTAAACCACTATCAATATTATTACCTTGTTGAAAAGCGAATAATTGTGTAGCAGCGTTTGCTGCGTGAAAATCCTCGGTTATTTTTTCAGCAATATTTGAAGGAGAATCATATCCTTGATCAATAGAAACATTTATGTTACCTTCAATACAATTCCAACAACAACCAGTCTGCGTAGGAAAAGTTCTATTTCCTCCAACTGTTTTTTCTGGAACACCCGCTTTTAGATCTGTTGGATCTGAAAGCCAACCTCCTACATACATTCTAGTTCCAGCAGTTAATTGCATGAATGGACTTTTAGATTTAAATGTTGTTTTAATAGGTAATGCTGGATATGTATATGTATCTGAAACATAACCATAATCATCTTGTGTTTCTACAGTAACTATATCAGTCGCAGTAGTCATATTACCCATAGGTAAATTACATGTATACCGAAAGTTCTGATGAATATAATACCACATATTAAATGTAACTGTTGTAGGATCATACGGATAATTTTTAATTTGAGTAGGTATTTCCAAAGTTCCACCACCAATACCGACTGAATTAATGCATACTTGTTCAACGCTAATCTCATCGCCCTCTTCAACAACTATACCATCAGATACTTCATTTAAAAATGCACCATCTTTTGTATTAGATACTTCAGCAGTTCCTTTACTACAATATATTAAATTAGTAGAACTCATATTTATATATACTTTATATTTTTATAAAAAATAATAAAACTATAAAGATTATAAAAATAGAAATGGAGAGAAAAATATATACTTTTTGGAAAAGTATAGACAAAAATAATTCTATAGTTTATTCAGTTATTTGACCCTCATCATCACTTTCTAAATCATTCAGATTTTTGTATTGTCTTGCTATTTTTCTATATTTTTTCCATTCTAATTTCTCTCCAAAGTTTTTATACATTTCTGCTGGATTTTTTCGTAATTTTAAATATAAAAAACTATATGGTTCTTTTGCGAATGTTTTATACATATAAGTTAATGTTCCTTTATAAATGCTATCATATTCCTCCAATATTTTAGCCCATTCAATTTCATTCACTAGTCCATTCATTATAATTACATGATTAGCATTAGATCTTGCTTGTGGTAAAAGAGATCTAAAGTTTTGGACAGAAAGTATTAGGTTACTATTAATATGACGATATTTTGTGCAAAAATTAAAGAAACTTCTCGGTAAAAATCCAACAGCATCGTCCATTACTAAACATATTTTCGGCATCTGTGCTTTTTCATATTCCATTTGTCTATCTTTAATCATCTGTAAATATTCTGGTTTATATTCAGAATATGTTTCGTGATATTCTCTAACGAACCGCATCGTTTCATCTAGTTCAATACTAGGGGAAAACACGAATGTTCCACCCTCAAAAGCAGGTTTTTTACCTCCATAGAACTGTGATGACATAAGCATATTCGCAAGAATTGTAGATTTTCCAGAGTTGACTGACCCCAAAATCAGTAATAAAAAACCTCTATTCCTATCTATTTGAGGTAAATTAGGATGTATTTTTCTCACTTCATTTGCTTCTACTGGAACTACTGGTAGCACATCTAAATCTTTGCTTTTATTCATTTATATATAATATAAAATAATAAAAAAATTAAAAGTATTCATCTGTATTTCTAAATTGTGGATTGTATAGATGTGCTAATGGATAATTTGCTGAATGATATGATTTTTTCTTTTCTACTTTTTCTACTACCTTTTTTGGAACTGTTTTAGTTTTTTGTTTATTATATGCTTCCTTCATATTTTCATATTTCATCATGTATTTTGCGAAAGTATTAAAATCCATATTATTGTTAGTTTTTTGTAACACTTTATTCATTCCTCTAATTTCTGTATCATTAATTATTTTTTGAGGAACTGTTTTTTTCTTTTCTTTTTCCTTATAATATCTTTCTCTTGCTTTTTGTCTATTTCTCTCCATTGTTGCTTTCTTTCTTTCATCTTTAATCTTTTGTTTTTCTAATTTTTCTTTTTCCTTTAATGCTTTTCTTTCCGCTGCTTTTCGTTTTCTAGTTTCAATACCTTTTTGTCTAGCAGCCTTTAAATGTGCATATTTATCCTTTTTCTCTCCACTTGCAACTTTTATAAGTTCTTTTGTATCCTCTTCATTTTTAATTTCTAACTTAATATTCTTTTTAATGATCTTATTTTTTTTGTTAACAAACATATTTTTCACTTCTGTTTTATTGTCAATATTTTCAACTATTACATTTTCACTATCAATTGCATTATCTCTTTCCACTAATTCTTCAACATTAGGATTAATCTCTGGAAATAATTTTGCTGTTTTGTCATCCATATACTTTATTAAAAGATTAAAAATATTTTTACAATTTTTAAACTTTCTAAACATTAGTAATATCATTACTTTCCATATAATCTATATATGTTGGATAATCCTTAAAATCTAACAATTCTGTCATTGGAATATATAAACATTTACTCCTTTCTCTAGACCCTCTTTTATCAGTTCCTCCATCTTCAATTCTATATCCTTTCAATAATGCTGGAACTTTCCAAAAACATAATTTATCAGTAAACTTCCAAAAAAAATATACTGCATAACCTTTCCTCATTAGTTTTCTAGCAGCATCATATTTAGAATATGAAATCATAATGTCATCATATTGAAACTTTTTAATTCTACGACTTTTTAATTCAATTCCTATTTTATTTTCTTTATTTTTAAAATCTATGGCTTCCCAACCAGTTTTACCTCCATCAAACTTACAATCACACCATTGATTAATTATAGTATGAAATATTCTTTCATAACGATCACCATACTTTCTATCCTCCACACTTTTAACATGATTAAAAGATTTTGGTAATTTACGATTAGCACAATCTCTCTTTCCTAAATACATTTCTTTATAATATTATGAGAGAAAAATATTTTAAAATAAAACCGCAGATTACATGATTACATTTTGTCAAAACTTTTCCAAAGTTTATTAACGAACTGACTGAAAATATGGATTATTAGGATCTAATTGTGTAGGTTGTGTTTGACCTTGAAATTGTTTATATCCTTGATTATTCGGTTTTTGACGGAAACATAATGTTACATCTGTTTCATATCCTAAACTATCCTTTGCTTCTATATTATTATCTCGTGTCACCAATATATCCAATGTATTAAGATCTAGCGGTCCATAATTATTAAGATCAATAAATAGTCTTTCATTAGGCTCATAACAATACCAACCAGCATTTTTCTCATCTGTAACCGAACCTTCACATAGTGTATTAACAACTGCTATTGTTTTATTAGTAGATGCTACTACTCCATTTTGAGATTTTACTGGAAGATTATTTAATTGAAAATGTAAAGTCATTCCACTACCATTAATTCTTATAGCAGATGAAGGATTAAAACCATATAATTGATAAGGTGCACCTCCACCTAAAATATCAGAGTTCCATTTCAGTATACTATCAGCACTTCCATTTATAATACCAGTATCATAACCAAACTTATAACCTACTGGTTCTCCTACTTGATATTTTACGAGAGCATTGTTAATAGTCCCAAAGTTTAACCATTCATCAGTTTCTCCAAGAGTTTTCATCGGCGCCATGAGCATATGTATCTCTTTTTTTGCTCTTCCACTACTATCAAACTTTTCTGGAGTAAGATTTTCTATTTTAGGCGAACCTCCTGCTCCTACACTTTTTCTCATTGTCCCATTGACATCAAAAACAAAAACAGAATTATCCCAATAATCTAAATCATCATAAGTCTTTACTGTAGTTAAATCTACTGGAAAATTAGCACCATTACCTAATCCTTCTACACCAGAAAGATATTTTCTATACTGTTGTCTAATATCATAAAAACCTTTACTATATGATCCTTGATTTTCTAATGTAGGATACACAATAAGACATAGACCACCATTATAAGAAGGAAAATAATAACTATCTCCAGTAGTTCCATCAGCACCTTTATCCATAGTATACGCAACACACCAATCACTTGTAGGATCATCAGTTCCTCCCACTAAATATGGTTCATCGGTCCTTGTATTATATGATGCAGGATCTGATAATCTAAAACAAAACTCTACATTCATCTGATATGGACTAATCCATCTAAATCTCCAGATTAATTGAGCAGGAGTATCTGTAGGGTGATTATGAACATTAATAGCATATTTTGTTCCTCCACCAAAAGCAGTAGGTGGTGTAGTTGCGGTATTAGAACCCTCGCATAATTGATTTATGCTTATTTTTGCAACTTCCTCATATTCAGAATAATTATAAGGGGTATCTGGTTTTAATATTTCTACCACAGCAAATAACTCCGCAGCACCACTCAATACATCTTCCCAAACATAACGAACACCCATTAAATATCTAGCATTAGAACCTTCTGGAGTAGTAGCACTAATACTTGTATTTAGATCACAATTTTCCATAAATAAAGACCTACTCACAACTGGATCATCATCAAAACCGCTATTAATAAACTCATAAGAATGAACACCAAAAGAACTAGCAGTTAAACCAATTCTTCCTGCAAATGTCGCTCCAACAGAACCAGCATCAACATATTGAATAGCCCTTCCGTGATCTGTCATGTCTTGTGTCATTACAGCGTAACCACCAGATGTAGAGGTAGAAGGAAAATTATGTCCACCTCCATTTAAATCAGCACTTGGTGGAACTCCAAAATCACCAACATATTGTTTAATACATGCGTTATAAAGAATACCACAATAAGAACTGTTTGGATTGTTAAATGCAACTTCTGCATTCGTTGCTCCATTAGAATTAAAAATGGCTGGAGGTGAGTTTAAAGGTATATTATAATCTAAAAAGAACGCCCCATTAAGTAATTCTGATCTAGCCCATTGTGTATTATAGAAACTACTTTCATTACTTGAAATACCACCACCAGTTAAATTAGGATTTACTCCTTGAGGATTAGAAAGAAATAATATAGTTCCACCATCTAATTTAATACAACCAATGTCACCCAAATTAATAAAATCTACAGCATCATCACCAGCACCTTGTCTTATACCAAAACTAATCGGTCCAATACCAAGAGGATCTGCATTATAATCTTCTTGATTAAGTCCTAAACAATTAAATGCTTGATTATAAACTACATTAGTAGACCTCTGAACAAGTCTTCCATATACTTTATTATCTTGTGAATACCATAGATTTAGTCCAGTATCAAAAACTTGTTGTGGATCAAATGAAGATGTTCCTACCGCCCCCGGTGTGAGCGTTCTCTCTAATACATGATTAAAATTACCATCGTTACTTAACATATTATAGGTTTTTGCTATATCATTAAACTCTTGAGCCCAATTTTCAACATTACGATCTTTCAGAGGATAAACTAATATAGGGTTCATATATTCATTTCCAACTCTAATTTCTATAGCATTATCTCCCTCTATCTGATCACCTTCTGTTGCAAAAAACTGACTGTTAACTAGTGCTACTTGACTATTAGGTTCTAAATGTAAGGGTGTTGGAAAATAATTAGAAAATCTATAGGGCTTGTTAGGATTAGCCAATCCAGCAACGGCTGCTCGGTTTTGTGACTTTAAGAATACTAAAGACATTTTTATATTATATTAATATATAATAAAATGATTAAAAAGATAAAACAAGATAAAAAGATAAAAACTTTTAAGAATCCAGCAAAAAGATTAGATAATCCTTCAATTAATTCTATAAATGGAGAGATTGAAGAACCCACAGATTATTTAGCAGTTATAGCAACTAAAAAAAAACCAAAAAAAAGAGTTCCTAAACAAGAAAAAATGTTTTATAGACCAAAAAAGTAATTAAGTTAAATTAACTTAAACATTATCTTTCATTATAATATAATATGTCCACTCTAACAGAATTGTCAAAAGAAGATCTAATCAATATGATTAAGGAAAAAAAAGAAAAAAAGAAATGTTACATTAAAAAATATCAGCAAACCGATAAGGGTAGAGTAAAATGTATACAAGCATCTAAAAAATATTACGATGCAAATAGAGAAAAGATTTTAGAAAAAAAGCGTGAATATTATCTTAAAAAGAAAGCATTAAAAGAAGGTAAATAGTTTCCTTATAATATATAAAAATAATATTAATTAATTTTTTTAATTAGCATTATTCAAATACTTACAATTTTGTTAATACTTTTTTGAAAAGTATCTTATTCAATTGTTGTAACAATTCCTTGAGAAATATTGATTACTTTCTGAACACCAACAAAGAACCTCATTCTACGAGTTGTATCTTGATCATCGGCAGCAACACCTTGTCCCGCTTTAGATTTAATAGTATAAATCATAGGAAGATTAGACATTCGCAATCCTTGTCCAAAAGAGTTCTCTAGTTTAATACCGGTCCAATTCTGTGAACCACATTCTGCATTATTAGGATTGTTATTAACCAATCTATCAGATAATCCAGCAACATTAGCAGGTTGACCACCAGCAGCGTCTACTTGATTAAAGAAAGAGTAACGGTAATCGCAAAGTTGAAGAGGAGTTCCCTCAACCATATCAGCCTCATGTTTAATCAATGAACCATTAGTAAGAGGTTGAGAATAAAAATTATTACTATCAATATTCAACTGAATAGATTCTCCAAAACGAAATGCGAGAGAATTATAACGACCAATATTAACAATACTTTCATTAGCACCATCTACCAATTCTTTTTGAGCAATAATATGTTTTACTTTACGACCACCCATAGCGAGTTGATAGTTCTGATTAAAAGTTGTATCAGCAGCACCAATAGCAAGTGTATTAGTGACAACTAACTCTTCACAATAAGGAATATCAAATCCTCCTTTATTCATAATTTCATCTGCTAATTCAGCCATCATGGAAGGAAAATACAAATAATCAACCATCATAAAAACATTTTGAGTTACAATTGTAGAGGTGCAATCTACTGGATTTTGTGCAGTTCCATCAGCAGCCACTGGACTAGGATAAAAACGATGTCCAAATGTATTATCAGCCCATTCAATCACAAGCGATACAGTTTCACGCATAGCAAACAACGGCAACTGAACTCCTCCAGAAAGTAGAGGAATAATCTGTCCAAGACCTACAGCGAAGGCAGGAGTTGTTGCTTCATCAGCGGTAATAAGTCTTGCATCGTCATCTTGTGTTTTTGTCAATAGTGTAGACTGAACACCAAAACCAACAAAATTAGTGTCATCAATAGCATACTCTGAACTTTCACGCCCTAAAGTTCCTAGAGGAACTGTAAATCCACGCTGACGCTGTGTTACTACATCATTAGATACACGAATATCACGAGCAGCACTTCCAACAAAAACATCATTTCCTGCTTGTTTAGGTTGAACAATACCCTTTTTATATTCATTAGACATATGAAGACGCTTCCATGTTGCATAATGTCCAACATCTTGAAGATCGGATACTCGGCGACCTCCCACTTCTAAATATGCTCTTTTAATCATAGCCAAAGCACCAGTAGAGGTAGGAAGAACACTATTAGTATCTACTCCCGCTTTTGTAGAATTAACAACTATCTGTGAAAGATTTAATTGTGAATTGGAATCCAAAATACCGGTCCGATTGAAATGAAATCGGCACTGTTGCTGATTAATTGATACTGGATACAAAATATCAGTGTTAACATCTTGATTTACTGGGCGTTCTAAAGCCGTTGCTCTTAAGACTGGAGGTAATCCTTTTCCACTCATTTTATAATATATAATATTAAAATATTTTAATTCAAAGTTTTTTTTAATATTATA
>JAAHTG010002225.1_pt1 | contig 11397 bp, 17 predicted proteins | sample 6116081 | NCBI WGS metagenome assembly JAAHTG01 (sample SAMN13939989, study PRJNA603662) | sponge metagenome | isolation source: marine sponge | host: Mycale hentscheli | place: New Zealand | collected 2005
AAATTTGTGAATTCTACTATGGGCATAACCTTTATTTAATACGTGAATATACGAACAAATAGTGGGGAAGCCTAGCTCCCCCACATTTATTTTTATATTATTTTTTATTAACTAGCAATTACGGTTTGTGTAACTGGTACATTATTAAAATTAGTTTCTGGGATTAATCCTTGTCTTCTAATAGCATCTTTAGTTTGTGTATTAGCATTTGGACCACCTGTTTTAATAGTTCCACCATTTAATGCTATAGTTTGACCATCAATGGTAATTATATCACCTGTAAGATCTTGAGCTCTTAATGTAGTTACTAAATTACCACTACCTCCTAAGTTTGAACCAGCAAGTGTAAGTGTATTACCAGGTGAAAATACTCCACCAGCATTATCAGTAATAATAACTGAAAAGACTTCTGAATCTTGTACAACAACAGTAGCCGTTACATCATTTCCTCCAGTACCTCCTGTTCCTTGAGCCCATGTTAGAGTTTCAGTTACATAAGTATCATCTGTTGGGGTTGTTGGTTGAGATGTTATTTGACCAGTATGGTTTCTATCTAATGTTAAAACATTAGCAGCAATACCACTATCATTATTAGGAGATGCAGGGTGGTTATGTTGAAATAACATAGCATTTGTTCCAGTTCCCGATACATAATCATATGTAAATGTAGCTGAAGAACCTCCACCTTGTTGTCCATTTTGTACTGTAATTTGAGGAGTACCTGTTATTGTAACAGGGTGTTGAAAACCAACAACTATACTACCTGTATTTGCTGATATGGATTGAAGAGTATCCATAACAAATGCAACTCTAGTAACTTGGTTTTTAACAAACCCAGCATTAGGTGACATATCTGCTTGTAAAGCAGCTTGTTGATTTTGAAATATTTGAGTAGCAATATAAGCATTTTGTTGCTCATTAAAAAGAACTTGTTCTCTATTGTACTTTATCCTTGCCTCATTAATTGGAAGGTTTTTATTTTCTGGTCTTTTCATCCAATTTAACCATGGACCTGGATCTGGTGATTTGATTATCATAATATTAGTTTATTTGTTATAAATATATAAAAATTCTTCGTTGTAATATCCTTTTTGGTAGTCCCCAATAGCTTCAGATGAATAAACACAAGCATATAGAGCTCTTATTTGATCTGATTTATTTATAGTTGAAGAATGATGTGTATTTCCCTCTATTATAATCATATCTCCAGCCTTAGCAGGCAATAAGTCAAATTCACCTGTTTTTTTATTAAGACAACTTAATGGACCGGTTTCATTAGGCATATTTGTTAGCACCCAACAACAATTTATAGTTTTAAAATCACCATTAATAGCAGCATTAGAATCTTTAACATATTGATTATCAAAATGAGAACTAAAATAAAAATCCTCATTAGGTAATTTAACTACTACTTGATCATTATATAGATAAACTTTAGGAGTTTGTAATAATTCTTTAGATATATCAAACATAAATTTTGAAGTGTATGCTTTCCATAAATTGGGGTCTAAAGTACTTGCTAATTCAAGCCCATCCCAAAATTTACCTGAACCATTATGTCTAGGTGATCCTACAAAGCTTTTATATTTGTTTTTTAAATGAATAGATCTAGAACGAACCTCTTTGAGTAAATCTTGAGGAATTACTTGTTCTAAATGTATATAACCTTGTTCTATAAACTTATCTAACATTCACTGTTATTATTATTATTATCAGATCTAACGTGTAAATCTAAACTTAAAGCATTACAAAAATTTCTTAATTGACCCTGTTCCCATATTATCCTAAAGTCTGTGTCGGACATACTCTCAAATAGAGTAGTCATATACATTCTACTTTCCTTGCCCTCTATATTTTTTGGCATAATTTTTACTTGCTTTTAATTTTGAGGTTTTACTTTTAGCATGAACCCCAGGTCTTTTTTTATTTTTATTGGGTTTATAGTTTCCTATAACAATTTTAGCCATTATTTTTTATTATAAATATGACTAAAGGTTTAAATAGTAACCACCAAATTTTTTCATATACTTAGTTATACCAACCCCATTACCATCTTTTTTTATTTTACCTGATCTAAACCATTTTTTAACACTACCTTGTCCTCCTAAATGGGCAGCAGCAAGTAATCCTGATTCTGTTACAAATATACCATGAACAATTCGTCCATCATATTTGTCTATTAATTTTTGTAATCTTTTTTTATTATGTAAAAGTAATTTTAACATTGCTTCTTCTTGAAGTACACTGTCTCTTAAAAATTCAGATCGGCTTACTTTTATTTTTAATGTTTTTAATGTTGATTTACCAAATTGATACCTACCCATATAACCATATCTGTTTACTATATGATATCTGTTTCTGGATTCTTGGTAGCCTATAGCATCTAAAAAATCATTATGGTTTTGTATTTTAAATTCATTCCACCTTTCAATTTCATCCTTAATAGAATCTTCCTTAGTATAATTAATTACTTCATTTTCTTGGGGTATGACTTTTGAACTATTATCCTTTGATTTAAATGAGGATAAAAGAATTATAGAAAATAAAATTAAAGCAAATAATAATACTATTGTTATACTGTCTATTTTTTTCATATTAAAAGTTTTTTAAAAAATCTCCTTTGATTGGTTTTAATTTTAACTGAGATGCTTTTTCATCATTTTTAAGTATCTTATCAGTTAATTTTTCTAAATGCCTTGATTTTTGTTTATCATAATCTTTTACAATTTTATGATGTTTCTTATCTATTGATCTTGCTTTTTTCATATTCTGCTTATGTATTGGTTAGGGCTATCTTCATCTTCATTATCTAATCCTAATTCTTTTAAACGTTGTAAATGATAATCATCAACTTCCCATTCTACTTTTTCACTAGTACTATTAACTTCTTTATGTGATTCAATTTGTTTAACATCTTTATCTGTAAATATTTCTCCAACAGTTAAAAAATAATGATTATAACATAATAATTCTATATTATCACTATTATAATTTGATTTATTATTATCTTTAAAATGTAACAATAAAGGCATTTTATAATCAAGTACTCTACGTTCTTTAAAACCACACATAGAACATTCTTCTAACAAATATCCTTCTTCTATTAAACGGTATTTTATTTTAGCTGGGGAAAATGATGCTGCTGATACTCTACCTTCAATTATATCTAATAATGCTGGTTCTTTGCTTGTACCTTTTAAAAACTTAGGTATTCCTTTACCAGATTGGTTTTTATGGTCCTCAAATACTTTATACATTTGAGCATATCTCTTATAATGAGTATAAGAAACATGAAGGTATCTAGCGGCAGCCATGTTAGATTTAGTTTTTGCTTGAGCCGCCACTATCATTTCTTTAGATAATGGTTTTGGTTTAGGCATAACTAACTTCTATCTTTATCTAAATTATTAATTATTTGATATGGGCCTTGTAAATTACGATCTTCTTTATCCATATTTAACATTTCAGCTTTTGCAGTTTTAGTATCACCACGTTCAATAGCAGTTGCAACTACAAATTCCTGATATTGGTCTTCTTCCATAATAATGGTTTCAGTCCAGGTATGATCACCTGATCCTCTCATTACAGGAACACCTCGTTTAGTTCCTACTGTTGAGCAGTTTACACATACTTTGTAACCATACTTGGTTAATCTTAACTCTGGCATGGGAGAACCACATTTAATACAAGGAATCATTTTCATTTTAGTGGGTGTTTTAATAGTCTGTAGCATAAATATATAACCTTTTTAAATTAGGCGTGAATATACGACCTTTTCTTCAGGTATCCTACTAAACTACCGCTCTTCCTTTCATTTTTTCCCAATCTCTGTTTTTTCTAACATTATTATTAGTTTCTTGTACCGCATATAATACATTATTTTCAGTATCAAGATTTTCAGTTAGAAAAAGTAATGCTTGTAAATCTTTAGGAAAACAATGACCACCAAAACCAAAATCTCCATCTGGGCCAGGTACAGCCCAATGAGAGTTCCCTAATCTCTTATCCATTGTAGCATATTCAACTACTTTATCATAATCATGATTTAATGCTGTTACTAATTGATACATTTCATTTGCAAACGCAACTTTAGTAGCTAAAAAACAATTAGTAAAATATTTAACTAATTCAGCATGTGTTGAACCTGTTTTAATTATATGAGCTTTTGGGAATACTTTAGAATATAATCTTCTTAGTTCGGTAGTTGCAGGTCTAGGACCTCCTAAAATAATCCTATCTTGATTATTAAAATCTTCAATAGCATTTCTTTCAGTTAAAAATTCAGGATTAAATACTATGTCTAGTGATTGATATAAAGAATTCCATCTTGCTGTTGTACCTGGTGATACTGTAGATTTTATTACTATTGTTTTTTTAGTTTCTTGGTTATCAGCAATTAAGTCTATTTCTGATAGTTGTTTTTGTACAATATCAACATTACAACTTCCATCTTTATTCATGGGAGTAGGTAAACATAAAAATATAGTATTACACATTAATAAATCGCTAAATGTAGAATTACATTTTGATTTATCTAAATCATAAGTTAACACATCAAAATAATTTTTAAACTTTTGATAAACAGCATTACCAACAAACCCTTGTCCTATAATTCCTATCATATTATAATAATAATTCTTTAGTTAAATAATTTTCTAGTGTATTACTTAGATATAATTTAGGAGTTAATCTAGAATCTAATTTATAAATTCTATCATGTCCTTTTCTATCTTCAACAAAATCAAATTTAATTCGTTTATGTAAAATTTGTTCTATTGTACCTATAATTTCTATATTGCTATAACGTTCACCTGATCCTATGTGGTATACTCCTTCATAACCACCAATCATTAAATTAAATATATTTTCACAATTATCATCAGCATATATCCACTCCCTAATATTTTTACCATCTCCATATACTGGAATCGGTTTATCATTTTTTACACAATCTATAATTGTTGGTATTAATTTTTCAGAATGTTGATTTTCACCATAATTGTTAACGGTACGGGTTATTATATAATTTAACCCATAAGTTTTTCCTGCAGCTTGAACTAATAAATCAGAAGATGCTTTAGTTGCTGAGTAGTAAGATGAGCCATATAAAGGAAATTCAGGTGTTGCTTCATCTACTTTAAGATAATCAGCCATATCACCATAAACCTCATCGGTACTAATTTGAACAAATTTTTGTAAATTAGGGTTTTGACGGGCTAATTCTAATAAATTAAATGTTCCTTCAACGTTTGTTTTAACAAATGGTTTACCATTTTTAATAGAGTTATCAACATGACTTTCAGCAGCAAAATTTACTAAATAATCATAGTGCCCTAAATCATCTAAAGTTAAATCACATATATCTTTTTGTAATATTCTATAATTAGCCGAAGATATATTATTTAAATTAGCTGCATAAGTCATTTTATCTACAACTAATATTTCTATATCTAATCCTTTAGTTGCTAATAAATTTACAAAATGTGATCCTATAAATCCACATCCCCCTGTTACTACTACTTTCATAATCCTAATTTATCTTTTTCTGAAATAGTTATTCTATTAAATAATGAAGTTCCTAATATTTCTGTAATTTTATCTTTTATAGATGGAATTGTATTCCATACTATACTTTTATATGTTTCAGGATTATATTGACCTTCAACTTCATAATATACTATAGTATCAGGTTCTAAAGTTAAATAACCATGAGCATATTCTTTATTAATAGTAAGTACTTCACTACTTGGATTTAAAATATAAGTTTTAACTTCTCCAGTGCGTAAATGATATAAAAAATCTATTACTTTACCCTGAATAATACTTACATGCTTTACTTGTTGAGGATTAGTTTGATAATGTAAACCTCTAAATGTATGTCTAGCTTCATTAGTTGCTAGAAATATTTGATCATATTTTTTTCCTTCACTTACAACAAATAATCCTCTATTATCATTTATTCTTTTCATCTAATAAGCTAGGGTTTTGTTTTATTGTTTGTTTAGTAATTAAATCTTTAAGTTTAGTAGTAGACCAATCATGGGCTCTAGAAGTATATAATACTTCAATTGGTAAATCATCACCTGTAAAAGGTTTACCTAAATAATCTTCACCTAATATTCTTAAATCAGGTTTAAAATGTTTAATTAAACTTATTAATTCTTCTTCAGTTTGATATACATAAACTTCATCTATATAATGTATAGACATTAATGCTCTATATCTTTCATATAATGGAATTACAGGTTTATATTTACTAAACCTAGTTAATGATGGATCTCTTTGTAAAAATATAATTAATTTTTCACAATGTTTTTTTGCATCTTCGAATGTATAAATGTAACCAGGATGTAATAAATCAAAATTTCCAGCTGTAAATCCTACTTTGTATTGTTTCATATTAATTCATTTTGATATTCATTCATTTGTATAATACTTACTTTAATATTACCTAATTTAAATTCACCTATTTGCCCACTATTTTGTATTATTTGGGTTAAACGTTGAATATTATTAAAATCATCTTGAGTAAATTTTTGTCTATCTAATTCTACTAGAATTTCATTTTGTTTTTCATTATCATAAGGTAATACTCTTTTACTTAAATCATAAGTAGTATTATTTTTTTCTTCTTCAAAATAGGGTATTGCTAAATGTTTATATCCTTCAATATAAATGTTATCACACCATGGTTCTAATGCTCTTAATAAATCAAAACTACTATTTTTAAGTATAATTCCTATATTATATTTAGGAGGTATAATTGGCTTCATTGTTGGGGTATGTAAAACAAAATGACCCCATTTACGAGTAAAGTTTCTACCATTTTTGGTTGTAGTATGTAACCATTCTTCTGAATTTTTACCTGCTGCTCCTCCAGCATGTTTATTAAATCTAGAACCACGTGAAGTAAAATGATAAACTAGTGCATCCCATGGTTGAATAAATTTATATCCTTTTAATTGGAAGCGATTAAATAAATCAGAATCTTCTTTAGATTGAGGTGCAAATAATTCATCATGACCTCCTACTGCTAAAAAATCTTCTTTATACATACACCAAGGAGCAAATATACCTTCTGTTACTTTATCACTTTTTAATAATTCACTTTTTTCATACCATTTTTCTATATCAAATTCATCAACCTCAATACCAAAATTTTCAGTTAATTTTTCAGGTCCAGCTGGGTGTAGAGGTGGTTCTACTCTAGTAGCAGTTACTACTGTACCTTTTTTTAGATGTTTTAATATATTATAATCTAAATTTTTACAAGCTACCATATCAGAATGAAAGGCCATAATAATATCAGTACGTGCCATTTCAATACCTTTATCAAACATACCTACAATTCCAATTCTATCTGGACCAGGATTATGGTGTACTATTAAATCTTCATCATTTTGAGATTTAATCCATTCCTGGGTGCCATCTGTACTTGCATCATTTAATACTAATATTTCATGTTTAGTATCTAAATTACGAATAGATTGATAAGCTAATTGTAAAAATTCTAAATTATTTCTACTTGGTATTACAAAAGTGATTTTATCAGTAAAATTATTTGTACTCATCTGCAATATAATGTTCTATGTTAATTTGAGGATCCCACCCTAATATATCTTTTGCTGTTGTATCTGTATTAAGTGTTGATCGTGCTTCACCAGGTCTAGCTGGTATATATTCATAAGAATTAGGTTTTATAAATTCAATTATTTCATTTAATGAATTATTTCTACCTCTACCTAATTCAAATTCATGACCATATGCTTTTTGATCAGCTACTCTATATAAGGCATCTACAATATCTGTTACATGAGTGAAATCTCTTCTTTGTTCACCATCACCTGTTATATATAAAGTTTCATTTGCTTTAAATGCTTTCAACCATATTCCTACTACTGTACAATAAGGCCCATCTACTAATTGGTTAGGTCCATATACATTATAAAAACGAGTAATACTAGCTTTTAAATTAAAATGTGTTTGATAAAGTGTAATAATATCTTCTCCTACATCTTTAGTATAGGTATATGGGTTTTTAAATTTACCACTATGTTTTGATGAGGTACCAGCGTAAATAACAGGTACATCATTTTTAGCTGCCCAATCTACTACATTTAAAGTTGCAATAGCATTAGCTCTAAATGATGCTTTAGGATCTTTAAATGATGGTTGTATTCTAGCTAAAGCAGCTAAATGAAATATAACATCAGGTTTATTATCTAAAAATGAATAATCATGTATGTCTACTATATCCATGTTTAGATATTTACATCCTTCAACATGGTTAGTTTCTAATCCAGTTTCGTAATTATCTATACTTACTACGTTATGTCCTTCTTTAAGACATCTTCTAATTAAATTGGTGCCAATAAATCCTGCACCTCCAGTTATTAATATATTCATAATGGTAATATAATTAAGTTATTAATGTTAATCAAGTTATTTTATTCTTTCTATTTGAGTTTTATGAAATTTTACATCGTAATAAAAAACATTATTATTATGTAGTTCTTTCATTTGTTTTATATCTTCAAGATAATAAATGTCTTTATTAAAATCAACCCCATTAATTTCAGCAGCGGCATATATTAAGGGTTCAAAATGAAGTGATGGGTGACCATTTTCTATACATTTATTTCTATATTGATTTAGATTATTAATATTAAAAATTTGTTTATATAAATCACTTTTAATAAAAAAACATTCAGATCTAAATGGTATACTTTTATTATCAATAAATTTATTTTCATTATCAAATACCCATTGACGAGGTATTCCTCCTAATTTTTTATTTGATTTTTTAAATTCTTTAAATGAGGATATTAATGATTCTAAATTATGAAATTTAATATCAGCATGATAATGAAAAACAAAATCATTTTCAATTAAAGGGGATGCACTTGTAGCTAAAGCATATGCCCCCATATGTTTATTAGGGTTATAACCTAACCAATGAACTTCATTTTCTAAATTATCAATATCACTTTTATTCTCCCAATTACAAATATATTTAGGTTTTAAATTAGAATCTTTAAATATAGACACTTGTCGTTCTAATTCTTTATAATTGTGAAATGTACAGATTAAATCAAACATTATTTACCTCTTTCTAATTCATTAATATAAGGACTAATAGCATAAGTATTAGATAAATACCCAATTGAATTTTCCCCATATAATTTAGTCCATTTATACCCACTTAAATTTACTGAGATATTTGCCCAAAGTAAATTTCCACTAGATCCATCGTAAGGATCAGCTATCCATTCTAACCCTTTCATATCTCTAAATGTTTTAGCTTTCATTGACATAAAGCTAGCTCTTAGGTTTTTACATACACCTGGTTCTGTAAAATATTCTTTATTAGTTGCTACTTCTTTCCAAGTATATTTACTTCCATAAGGAAATGGTTCTTCTGTATTATTAGGAGTAATAATAGCATCTGGGTCTAAGTAAAAATTAGGGTTTGATCCATTACCTATTAATTTAAATCCTGTATTAAGTTTGTCTATTACTATAGGTAAAAAATTCCAATCTAATACTTCTATATCATCATGTGTAAAAAAACATATAGTATCATCATCTAAATTTAAATCAAAAAATCCATCAGTATACCCTTTCCATTCTAATCCTATATTATCATATACTTTATAATCAAAATTATCTTTAACAAATTGTGTAGGTTCTTTTTTACATACAAAATAAACCTTAATATCTACATTAGGATTATTTTTAATTAATTCTAATAAACCTTTTTGATATGAAATTGGGTTATAATGCCACCCTAAAATAATAAATTGTATCTTTAACATAATTCAGAAAATGTTTTAAAATTTAAAGTATTTCCATTATTAATTAGAGCATCAAGAACTTTTTTAAAATATTCATAATTTTCTTTATTCCAATTATTTTGATTATATTTTCCTGCTATGTGAGATTGAAAATATAAATTATTATCAATGATATTCATAGATGAAGCATCATGTATTGGATTTTCACCTTTAAATACTTTAATACCCTCTAGATTAATATTATCATTTAATCTACCATGAATAGCTACATAATCAAATTTTTCTTTAACAGCATCAAATGAACCCTGTGTTGCTAACCAACCAGGCATTCTCCATCCTTTAGGTTTAATACCTACTTGTTCCCATTCATACAAACATTTATCTAATCTTTCTTTAGCAGTATTATAATCTAATTCTACAAATTCACATTCTCTACAATTAGGATCTATAACATTACGTTTATGATAATGACCATGTGCTGCTAATTCAATCCAATCAAATTTATTCCAAAAATCTACCCATTCTTTAAATTTAGATATTGGAAATTTTTCATGGTAATTAGATGGTATAAAATGAGTAAATTTACAACCATATTCCTGATTTAATAATGTTAAGTATTTGGTACATTCATCATCAGGCATACCCCACCCAATATTAGGATGAGTATCATCAATTGGTATAACTACATTTAAATTCATAATGAGTTAAAAAATTTATTTAAATATTTATTAACTACTTCTTCACTATGATATTTTTGATAATTTAACTTAGCATTTTTACTACATTCATTATAAAATTCATTATCATCTTTTAATTTTGATGCCAATTTTATAGCAGAAGATGTATCATTAATATCTACACTTAAATCTGGGTGTATATTACGTTGTGTATCTAATTCATTATATCCTATACATGGTATCCCTAAAAAACCACAATTCATAGCGAAAGTACCGGCAGCTATAGTAGGCATTAAATGTATTGCATATTTAAATTCAGCTAATTTGTAAATCCATTCTACCCATTGCATATAAGGTAAATGATTTACTAATTGTTCTTCATTAGGTTGTCTTCTACCCATTGAAGGTGCCCAAATAGGAGCTTGCAAATGTCTTGCAGTTACAAAACTATCAAAACCACCATACCATCTAGTAAAATTACCCCCTATAATTACTTTATTTTCTTTTTTGATTTTTAATGATTCTTGAACTGAATCTGTTATCATTAATGAAGTAATGTCGCTTATAGGAATTGTTGGGTTAATACCTTGAAAATAAGGTATATCTGTTTTATTTTCAGTTAATATCCCATCTACATTAGAAAGTAAATTATAATGCCATATTTGCTGTTCTACTCTCATATCTTGAAAAATCCAACTAGGACCTTCTTGCATAAATAAAACTTTATCTGCTATTTTTCTTGCTTCAGATATTATATCAATAGTTTCTAATTTATCTCTGTCTTTACCAGTTTTAGGAATTAATAATATAGCTATATCATATTTTGTTGTTATAGAATTTGTATCAAATAAACTATCATGGTCTGCTTGTAAAGTACACATTTGTGCAAACTCTACTCTCATATTTGGATGATTTCTAGGTATTTT
>JAAHTG010000927.1_pt4 | contig 11391 bp, 21 predicted proteins | sample 6116081 | NCBI WGS metagenome assembly JAAHTG01 (sample SAMN13939989, study PRJNA603662) | sponge metagenome | isolation source: marine sponge | host: Mycale hentscheli | place: New Zealand | collected 2005
GAAAATGGTTTAAGAACAATATCCCAAAGATAAAGATAAAGAAATAAAGGAGAGATAAACTATTTATTAGTAGAGCGTTATGGAGAAGTGGCAGAGTCTGGCTGATTGCACTAGTCTTGAAAACTAGCAGGCGTTTATAGCGTCTCGTGGGTTCAAATCCTACCTTCTCCGCTCGTTTCGCCCCCAAGGGTTTTTTCATTTCCCTTGCTCCTTTTCTCTTGCTTTCCTTCTTTCTTTCTGGTACATTATAAACTGGAAAGAAAGAGGGAAGCGGAGTTTTTTATGAAGAGACCACCACTATTATGCTTGGACACGATTATTCTTACAGCCCCACTTGCTGTCGGCATCGTAATTGTCTTGCCTTTTGTCGCTTACGAAGTCGCCAAAGAACTAATTAAAGATAGACTGGAGAGCCACAAGTGATAAAGCACATTTCATTTCTTAAAGACGGCAAACGTGAAATACTAAAGCCAGGTCCAACTGGGCTTTTTAGTGTAAAGGTGCCAGCCACATCACCCTCTGGCTATCCTTCCTCCAAAGAGTTGCAACTTACGGCAGCAGGCTTGGTAAGACACGAGGCTTTCAAGGACTGCGACCCTACGCTCAACCTGGAGGACGGAAAGAAACTCAGAGTCTATCACGCTGGAAACTCTTTCGCTCCTATCGTTCATCCAAGTCTTATTATTGACGAGTTTGATAAGTCTTGGCAAGAACGCCGCTCGACTATCAACAAGAAGACTGTTGTAAAAGAGAAGCTCAAAGAAAGAAAAGAGAGAACCACTCAGCCAATGGCTCCAATAGTTCCAACGTTTGCTGGCTTGACCTCTAACGTCACAAAAGTTACACCACCAGTCAACACGACACTGCCACCTGGACCAGCCCCTTACGACGATGACGACGACCCAAACAATGGTCTCTATGATTACGACGATTATTGGGATTATGATTAAAAAGACTTGACATTTAGATAGTAGTTTGTTATAGTGTAAGAAAGAAAGCAAAGGTTTGTAAATGACAGCAAAAGTAATTAAGTTTGGAGTTCCAGATAGGGTAAGATATCGCTATGTCGAACCAGAAGACTTGGACGCACCCATGGACATCTTCGACTTTGATGTAAGAAAGACTCTTGGTCCAATGGGGAAACTCATCCAAGACCACAAGCACCTTATCTTGAACTGGTTGCAAAATGGGGAATTCCTCAAACCGATGGACGAGTGGTCCGAGAACGCAAAGGTTGCAGTCATAGCACAAAGACTCGCATTCAACTCAACTCTGAACTCGATGGTAAAGGACGTTCCAGTAACTCTACTCGGCGGCGAAGAGGCTATCTTGAAGAAAGCGAACTTTGTCATTAGGGACATTACTGACGACAGGCAAGAGTTAGCCAGGATTGTCGGCATAGTTTCAGAAGTTCTATTCTTCGAAGGAGTTGTCTATGTTCCTGAAACAATGTCTTATCTTACAGTTGAAGACTACCAGATAAAAGAAGCAAGGTTTCCAAGAATAAGGAAGAAAGCCAAGAAATGATAAAGCACCACCTTCGCATAGGAGATTTGCTATCCAACTCAGAGAACAATGCTCTCGGTCTTATCACGAAGATTACCCAGGGCTACTTCTATTTCCACCTCATGTCATGTAATGAGGCGAAAAAGTTTATTATCTCTGAAGACCGAGCAAGGAAAGAAAAGGTCTACACTCACATAGACAACGGCAAAATTGCTGTTCACTATGGTTCTCACAAGAGAAGAAGAAAGAGAAAGATTTATGTTGACATTACCGAGAAGCTTTGATATTCTATCAAAAGTAGCAAAATAAAAGAAAGGTTTTAAAATGAAGTTGCAAGAGATTCTGTGCTCCAGGGAGTTTCAGGGAGAGATAAAGTCAGCAGTTGCTGTTAGCTATGGCACCAAATGCGTTTCAGACATCAACGCTGTAGGCGGAGGACTATTCGAGATTGAATTGTGCAAGTCTATAAACAAGCTTCTACCTCCTGGTTATGTTTGCTTGACCAAGAAGGCAACACTCTCAGGCGATTATAAGTTTCCAGATAACTTCTTGGATACTATCGAGTCTGATGCTTTTCATAGTCACTCTGCCTCTGACTTGTTCTTGTTCGACGAAGACAACAGTTTCTTAGACGCTGTGAGTTTGAAGACTGCAATGTCAGATGGTGCTTTAAAGCCATTTCTGCATAACGATTCCAAAGGTCAGGTCCACGAACTGGTATCTACAGAGGGAAATGAATTTATAGGTCAGGTCTTTATAGTTACTTACGGAAAGAAGACGAACCAAGTAGAGACTTATTACTTTGACCAGTCCGTCAGGGCTTTAACCATGCCGTTTCAAGAAGCCACCAGAAATAAGCATGGAGATATTATCTATCACGGCAAGTCTTTCGGAATCAACAGGCAGGTCTTAAAGATTACATCTCGAAGTGCTGACACGAGGAAGGCGCAGTCTTCTTTCAACCGAGGGGTTGTCTTAGATGGTCAATTCATTAAGGAGGTCTATGTTCCAAGGGGAATCTTTGAGAACCCACACACTTTTACTTTACAACCAAGAGAAATTGAGCTACAATCAATACGTGAACTAACACTTGGGAGAAGATAATGGCAGAAGAGAATAAGAGAATCAGCGAAATCAATTCGAGAATCATAGAGTTGACTGAACAGAAGGCTCAGATTGATAGGGAAGTTTACGAACTTGTTCAGCAGAGGGACTTAGTAGTGATGCAAGCTCAGTTGATAAAGGGCTCTACAACTCAACGTCAAGAGATTAAGAACGAACAATTCTTTACAAACTTTAAGACAGCAAGTCGCCTCTGCGACATCGTGAAGAGCCAGTCTTGGTATTCCGATGTTGTCAGAACGATAGAGCCTTCCGCTGGCGATGGTGCATTCTTGTCTGGAATTCACGTTGATGAAGCCTACGACATTGACCCGAAGCACCCTGATGTCGTGAAGCAGGACTTCTTAAATGATGAGACTTTCTCTATTCAAACCATTGAAGGTGGCAAGACCTTATCGATTGGTAATCCACCTTTCGGTCGAATGGGTAAGCAGGCAAAGCAGTTCATCAGGAAATGTGCAGAGTTCTCTGACTACATTGCATTCATTCTTCCAGCATCTTTTGCAAAGAAGTCTGTCATTAAGCAGCTTCCGAAGAACTTCCACCTTACTCATCAAACAGATTTGCTTACAGAGAGCTATCGCTTCGAGCGGGATGGTCAGGTTGTAAAGACTGTGTTTCAGATTTGGGAAAAGCGTGATGAACTGAGGAACGACCCACCAAGAATAAACACTCACAAAGACTTTACGTTCGTCCAGGCAAAGTTTCCTTCAGGCACACCAAAGGACGTCGTAACCAGCACACCAGCACCAATGCCAAAGGGCTTTGACTTGTGCATCTGCACGCATGGCTCTGCTGTTGGAACGATTTACACGCAAAACTTTGTTGACAAAAAGGGAGTTCCTTTGAGCACTCGAACTCATCGCTTCATAAAGTCTAACATTGGAACGGAAGAGTTAGCTGCTCGCCTCGCTCTTCTTGACTACGACAGCGTAACAAAATACACCACTGGTGCTACTTGTGTAGCTACGAGTGAGATTGTTGACTTATATAACGAGGCTCATAACTAGTTATGTTATGAGTAAAGAAATAGAAGTAGGCGACCTGGTTATTATAAACAAAGATGACCCAAACTGGGAACACCTAAACGAAAAAGAAGACACCCACCCTCTGAAACTACAAGGTGTTGTAACAGAGGTTAGGAAGAAGTCCTATGTCGTAGCATTCGACAGTTGGACGGCTTATCTAAGAAGTGGCGACTTAATAAAAATTTCATAACAGAAAGGCAAAATAATGGATAAAGGAAAAGTTGTCCTACGACACGAAGGCGGCTCTCACTACTATGGGGTTGTCTTATCCTCCACCATTGGTGAGGACAATTGGAAGAACTACACTATCCGCTGGATTACCAACAAGGTTCCACCCACCGAAACAGAAGTTTGCAGACAAGATGAGGTCTCTTTCGTCGAGCCCATCGCAGAGTTCATCGAGATTCAAAAGGCAATGACTCTATCATCAGCAGTCAAGAGCCCCAACTTCGCAAAGGTTCTCAAGTCAGAGGGCTTTTTAGAAGGTCTTCACGAAAATGAGCGATAAGAGTCCTGCTGTAAAACTACTGGACAGGATAGCAATAGGTCTTACTATGCTGCTGTTTGTTTCCTGTGCTGTTATAGCCTACCGACAACACCAGTTGGAAGAGATAGAAGCAGTTATTAGCCAGTTAGAAGAAGCAGCCCTCAACATCGGAGAATCATTAGAAAAGATGATAGAAAACCAGGAGAAAAGCCAATGATTGAACTCATTCAGACCATTCTAGAGAAGAACAAAGACAGGCAACTCAACCTTTCATCAGCCACTTGCCGTCAAACCCTTGCAAGGGAGATAGCAAAGGAACTTGAAAAAGTTGCCAAAGCTTAAGATAGGCGACCTCGTTCTCCACGCTCAAAGAAAAAAGTACTTTTATAATCCACAAACATTGGGAATTGTAGTTGGAAAGGCTGCCGTTGAATCTAGTTATCCTTGTTGGTATGTCTGGGGACCAGACTGGCAAGCCAATGCGGACTATGCTTATCTAGCCGTACTAGAATATCAATTGGAGAAAATAAATTAATGTGTGGAATTGTTGGTTACATTGGAAGAGAGAAGAAAGCTGAAAAGGTTGTCTTAGAAGGTCTTTATAGGTTAGAATACAGAGGCTACGACTCAGCAGGACTTGCCTACGTTGAAGGCAATAGCATAAAAGTTGTTAGAGCCAAAGGTGCGGTCAAAGGCTTAGACGACAAGTGTCAGTCTATCCAGCCACAAGAACTCGCCATAGGGCACACTCGCTGGGCTACTCACGGAAAGCCTTCCGAAGAAAATGCCCATCCACACAAGTCATTCAAGGGCAAGCTCGCTCTCGTTCATAACGGAATTATCGAGAACTACAAGTATCTAAAGGAAGCACTGAGAGACGAAGGTTATATCTTTAGTTCAGAGACGGACACCGAAGTCCTCGCCAATTGGATAGAGCACACGATGTTGCAGGGAGACTTGCCCCTAGAAGACGCAGTTCACCAGGCACTCAAGTCAGTCCACGGTGCTTACGCCATAGCAGTTATCGAACCCAGTGCTGAAATGATTGTTTGCGCCAAGAAGTCTTCACCGCTTGCAGTTGGAATAGGCGAAGGCAGCTTCATCGTAGGTTCAGACGCTACTCCCATTATCGGCAGAGCAAAAGAGGTTATCTATTTAGAAGACGACCAGATAGCAGTCATCACTCGTGACAAGCTTCAGATAAAAGACATAGACAACAACGACACAAGTTATAATGCAGAGAAACTTCTTCTTGACCTCCAGTCGGTAGAGAAGAAAGGCTTTGAGTCTTTCATGATGAAGGAGATTCACGAGCAGCCAGAGACTATTGCTGACTGTTTACGAGGCAGGCTCGCAGCAGCAGGTTCAGAGATAGCACTTGGCGGAATAGAAGACGTAATGCCGAGACTTCTTAGAGCAAAGAAAATAACTATTGTTTCTTGCGGAACGTCTTGGCACTCCGCTCTTATTGGAAAGTTTCTTATTGAGTCTCTTACAAGAATTCCAGTTGAGGTTGACTATGCCTCAGAATATCGCTACCGAAGACCTATCATAGGTTCTGACGACGTTGTTGTAGGCATCACTCAGTCAGGCGAGACAGCCGACACGAAGGCAGCGTTAGAATTAGCCAAGAGCAAGGGAGCACTCATCCTCGGCATCGTAAACGTTGTTGGCTCTTCTATTGCTCGCATGGCACACGCAGGCATCTACACTCACTCTGGAACAGAGATAGGTGTTGCTTCTACAAAAGCCTTCACAGGTCAGGTCACAGCACTAACTCTTCTTGCTATCAAGTTGTCGCATAGACTTGGACACATTGACGACGATAAACTTATGGACCTCAAAGATGCTCTGGAAAAGATTCCAAGCCAGGTCCAGGACATCCTCGCAGACCAAAAAGCAATAGAATCCATCGCAAACATTTACAGCCACTATGACGACTTCCTTTATCTTGGACGAGGAATAAACTTTCCAGTTGCTCTTGAAGGAGCACTCAAACTAAAAGAGATAAGTTATATTCATGCGGAAGGTTATCCTGCTGGTGAAATGAAACACGGACCTATCGCTCTTATCGACGAAGCCTGCCCTTCTGTGTTTGTAATGCCTCACGATAGTTCTTACGAGAAGACTATCTCCAACCTACAAGAGATTCGTGCGAGGTCAGGAAAGGTCATTGCTATTACAGATAGGGAAGATAAAAACTTAACAGAGATAGCAGACGCTGTTATAATAATTCCAGAGACAGAACCAGAACTAACTCCTTTGCTTACAACGATTCCTCTGCAAATCTTCTCACACAAGATTGCAGTAGTCAGGTGCAAGAACGTTGATAAACCAAGGAACCTTGCTAAATCAGTAACCGTTGAATAGAGGTAGAATGCCCAAGAAAAAAGAGATGGTCCAACACCCTGACCACTACAATGCAGGAGCCATTGAAGTAATTGACTTTATCGAAGCCTGGTCCCTTGACTTCAACGAGGGCAATGTAGTAAAATATGTTACAAGGCATAAACACAAGTCAGACGCTCTCGAAGACTTAAAGAAAGCCCGCTTCTACATAGACAGGCTTATCGCACTACGAGAAAGGCAGCAGGGATGAACCCACACTTCAAAATCTTCACAGGACCAATGTTCGGAGGCAAGACGACAAGGATGCTTGCTTCCCTGGAAAGATATCAATACCAAAAGAAGAACACTATCCTCTTCAAACCTAAAATGGACAGACGCTATTCAGAAGAAACTGTTGTGACTCACAAGGGACAAGAGCACAAGTGTGTCCTTGTTGAGACTGGTGAGGAAATCCACAACCTATCCAAAGGTTATGACGTCATTGGTTGCGACGAGTCCTTTATGATAAATGGTTCAGCCGACGCTCTGATAAAACTATTCCACCAAGGCAAGACTATTCTTGTCTCCTCTCTGCAACTCTCCTCTACTTCTGAGTTCCTTCCAATGGGCTACGAGCCATTTGATGAAGTGACAAAGATAATGCCTTGGGCTACAAGCATTGACATCTGCCCAGCAGTGTGTTATAAGTGTGGTGCTGATGCCTACTACACAGAGAGGCTGGCAAGGGAAGAGAAGAAGGTGTTGGTTGGCGGAGCAGAATCTTACCAGCCAGTTTGTTATAAACACTCAGTAATGAATAAAAAGTAAATAAACTATTGACTTCTCAAAATCCCTGTGTTATAAATGGTGAGTAAGATAAAGAAACAACGAAGGAGAACTAATGTTAGTTTTTGATAAAGTTATTAGAAGAGAAGGTAAGGTTACTCAGCAACTATTCCGTCAGACGGACGTTACGGAGGAGCCACAATATGTAGTGGCGAGTTATTCGACTCACCCAGAGGTTCCAGAGGTCATGCTGTTTAGAAGCAACTCACTTGGAACCATTCAGAAGCACGACTTTCTTGAGATTGGTGGTCTTCGTTTAGAGTTTAACTCGGACGACACACCAGAGGACGCCATTGCTGAAGCCATTGAGCTTTATAACCAAACAGGCTGCTACTACTACGAGGGTCATTTCCACGAGTAGCGGCAACTTTGCCCGATAAAGTCCTGAAACGACTATTTATTGGTGGGAGAAGCCTTGAAACTATTTTATTTACCATTACTATTACTGCTCTTAACCTCGCTAGAAGTTTCAGCGAAGCGCAAGAGACCAGCACCAAGGTTGGACAGACCAACCAATAGTGCAAAGGTGAAACCAAGGAGACCTTCTCGCTATCGCTATTCAAAGCCGAAGCCTAAGCGCAAGGTAAGAAGACCCAAGGTTGCCAAGCAGGTTCCAAAGAAGGTTCCAAAGCAAGAGGTTAGAAGACCTTCACCCAAGATGAGATACCATAACCTTCGCTACCTTTGGTTGAACGAGGTTCTTGGAAACACAAAGCGAAGAACGATAAGAAAGAAACTAAACCTAAAAAAGAAAAGGCATCGGAGATGAAAGTAGGTAATCTAGTAAGGCTTCCAACCAGCGAAACCTGGGGCTACTCAGGCAAACTCTGCATAATAGAAGAGATAATGCTTTCAGACAAAGGGCTAACCACAAGAGACGAAGCACTCGTCCGCTGTGTAGAAAGTTTGAAGACTTACTGGTGGAGCCTGGAAGACCTGGAGCTTGTTAGCAGTTGATAGCACCAGCCAACCAAAGAAAGAATCTTGTAAGCCTCAAACCAGGCGACCTGATAACCTACATAGAAGGAGACAGTTGGATTTTTATAGGTAGGGAAGGGCAACCAAGGAAGCACCCACCAGTTGGAATAGTTATCTCTACCTTTGATGAGATAGGGATAAAGGTTATGTGGGCAACTGGTGAATTAACAATGGAATGGCGTAGTCAGATACAACTTTATAAAGAATATTTAGCAAAATCAAAAGGAGAGAGTAATGAGAGATAGAAGTTTAAGAGTCGGAGACATGGTTGATTTTCGTTCACCTTTCTTTGGAGCAACGACCGAGAAGAGAAGACCAGGCATCATTGTCGAGATAGAGAAGAAAGAGATAGAGCACTGGGAATATCTAAACAATCAAACTTCCTGCACTGTCCTCTGGGCTAATGGCAGGACAACAAACGAATACTACTCTATCTTAGAGCACTTCGATTCTATTCCAAACTTTTCATTAGGAGAGTGAGATGAACTTTGAAGAGATTATCTTCCTGGCTATCCTCGCTGGAACTTGGATTATCACATTCAGTTCGTCGATGAGGAAGCCGTGAGGTATTTGCTACCACTCTTGCTTCTTACCTGTGGTCAGCCAGAGGTCGAAGAAAAGATAAGGGAAAGAAACTTGATTATCACAGTTTGTTATAACCCAGAGTCCATTTGGCATCTATCCGAGTGTAATGAAGAGTGCGAGAAAAGAGACTATAACAACGACGCTTATTGCTTACCACTCTTCGACACTATGTGTGAGCAACCAGGCGGCTCAGACTTTATCAGACTAGCGTGCGGGTTTTATTATGAGTGACGGCGGGGCAGGGGAGACAGGCGAAGCGAACTTGGCGGGAAAATTTCCACCTTCCATAACTCAAATCCACAAAAGGGCTTGTAAGGATAAACAAAATCACTACATCGACCCGAAGACAGGCTATAAAGTCCTAACCGAATTCTACCTGCTTAAGCGTGGCTTTTGTTGCTCAACGGGTTGTCGTCATTGTCCTTATGAATATTCACAATAATTATAAATGAAAGTATTGTCCTATGAAATTCTTTATTGTCCTAATCTTAACTATGCTCTTCTTTGGCTGCCCGCAAGCGAGCGCACCCAACCTAGACTTAATTGAAATCGGTAAACAACCTTGAAAAAACCTACTCCGTTCTTTCTAACCCTAGTAACCCTGCTTGGATTAGCTTTCTTTATTAGAGATAACTATCTATTGGCTATGTGGTTTGGCTTTGCTATTGCAGGCTACTCCGCTATTGCCAATGATAGTATTCAAACACTAGGAGCATTCCTATCCTCTAACTCGAAAAAAACTTGGATTGGGCAATGGTTGTTTATGGGTGGCATCTTTCTTATCTCCACTATTTGGAGTTGGGAAAATTATAACGGAGATGTTTCACATCAAAGGTTACTGGCAAAGGGGTTTGAAAGGGCACCCCAAAGCTTTACCTACCTACAATTAGCAGCGCCTATTCTCTTACTTGCCCTAACCCGTTTTAGAATTCCTGTTTCAACAACGTTTCTTCTCCTAAGTTGTTTTGCTACAACTCCAGCAGCCATAGGCTCAATGACCATGAAATCTGTTATGGGTTATGTTATTGCTTTTGGTTTGGCTTTTGTTATCTGGAATGTTGCTCAAAGGATAGCACAAAAGGTAGGAGAGGTAAACGCACAGAATCCTATCTGGGTTCCTATTCAATGGTTGGCAACTGGGCTCCTATGGTCAGTGTGGCTTATGCAAGATATGGCTAATGTTGCTGTGTTCCTTCCTAGAAGTTTAAGTCAAGATGAACTAATCTTCTTTTTGGTGTTTATCTTTTCAGGTCTCGGCATTCTTTTTTATAAGCGTGGTGAAGCTATCCAAAAGGTTGTTGATGAAAAGAGCAATTTGGATAGGGTTACATCTGCAACCTTTCTTGTTATTGTTTATGCTATTATTCTTTGGGTGTTCAAGATACATTCAAAGATTCCAATGTCGACAACTTGGGTGTTTATTGGTTTGCTTGCTGGGCGGGAGTTGGCTCTTCACCGTAAAGAAAAGAAAGCAAAGAAGATGATTCGGCGTGACCTTGCTGCTGTGTTTATCGGCTTTGCTTTTTCTATCTTTCTTGCCTTTATGTCCAACCCTTCAATGACTTTTTAAAAAAACTTCACAAAGTTCTTGACTTCCGCATCAACCTTTGCTACTATCTAAGAGTGGTTAGGAGAGAAAGGAAAATTATGAAGGTTAACATAGGAAGTTTGGTCAAGCATGAGAACGTTGCTGGCTGCATCGGAATAGTCGTAGAACAAAGGTCGTTTCCCACAGGAGTTGTAAGGAATCAAGTTGAGTGGATTCCAAATAATATCGCTAGAGGTCTTTGGATAAACTCAACAGAGTTAGAAGTTCTTGACTCTGAAGAGATTAACATTTTACGAGGGAGTTGCTAATGAAAGTCGGTAGTTTAGTAAAGGTTCCTAACTGGCAGTTAAACAGAAAGTTCTGGGAAGACTTCAAGGGTCGAGGCATCGGTGTTGTTCTTGACGTCACACCTTATTCAGTTCATGTTCGTTGGAACAATGGCGAAGAACTTGCTCACAGCAAAGTGGGAGTTACACAGCATTTTGAGGTGTTAGCATTATGAAGGTAGGAAACTTAATAAGACTCCAAGAAGCAACAGCAAACTGCTGGGGAATCAACAGGGAAGTTATCCTTGTGGAAAAGGTTCCAACGCCTGACCATCCTTGGGATTATGCTTGGAACGCTCTTGTCTCTGATGGTAGAGTAATAGAGTTCGGTAGGCAGATAGAACATTCTTCGGAGGTTGTTCAGTGAAAGTCGGTGATTTAGTAAAATTAAACCCAGATGTGTTCAAGATGGATAGCCACATTGGTGTTGTTACAAAAGTTATCCGAGCAGGCAGCAGCGTCGAGGTAACTTGGGCAAATCTTATCACTGAGTCTGCGTTCTCTCACAAACTAATAAAGGTAAGTAAGTAATGGTAGAATCAGTTTTAGTTGTTAGCATCTTCTTCGGCGCTTGCTATGTTGTCGGCTACATTTTTTATGGATAAAGTTCATAAAGTTCTTGACTTCTACCTCCCT
>JAAHTG010001090.1_pt4 | contig 11376 bp, 18 predicted proteins | sample 6116081 | NCBI WGS metagenome assembly JAAHTG01 (sample SAMN13939989, study PRJNA603662) | sponge metagenome | isolation source: marine sponge | host: Mycale hentscheli | place: New Zealand | collected 2005
AAGGAATACGGTTGATCATACGTAGTCACAGAGTTAAAAGATGACACCATGCATTTTAATGAAAAAGGACATCAATTAGTATACGAATACCTGGTAAAGAATAACATATTGCCTGGTGTTGGCAATGATTGACCTACATGGATATCATATTCATGAAGCATGGAAACACTTCAATAAGCAAATAGATGAAGCCTATTTTAAAGGCTATAAAAAAGTTATGGTTGTAACCGGGCAGGGCACAATTATGCGTGAAATGCCACAATGGATAACTAATCATCCGAGAATACGAGAGTATAGACAAGCAAGTCATAATCCTGGTAGCTTTAATTGTATATTAGAGAAAAAAAGGCAAAAAAAGTGAAAATAAAGGTTGACAAGTAAGGCATCTTACTGTATAGTGTATATATAAGTTAACAAAAAGGACTAAACATGTTTGATACAGCCGTAAAATTTGAAGACGTAAGTGCAGAAACTATTGCAATGGAAGATGTACAATTTGAAGATGTTGATGCAATGACACTTGAGATTGAACACTTTGATGATCTCAAAGAACAACAAGGTTATGAAACTGTTTGGTCAATGAATTCAGGTATTATGGATCTGGATAAGCAGATTTTTACTAACAAACCTCGAATTGTTTCATACAAGTGTATTGCTGAAATGGGCGATACGATGGATGACGTTACATGGCAGACATTTACTTGTATGGCTAAAGATGGTACAGTTGGTGGGCTTTGGGCCGCGGCTGAGAGTTGTTTTAAGCAAGCAAAACTTGCACTAGGTGACTGGCATTACTTTGTTGACGATTTTACAGTGCTAGACGATGGTAACCTTGAACTTGTAACAGGATCTTAAAAAAAAGGTTGACAAGTAAGGCATCTTACTATATACTGTAAGTATAGTTAATAAAAGAACAGGAGTTCAAATCATGGCATACATTAGAACAGAAGAAGTAGCAGAAATCCGCAAAGCACTTAAAGAAAAGTTTGGTAAAAAACTAAAGTTTTCAGTAAGACGTCAACATCATTCAAGTGTTGATGTTTCAATTGTATCTGGTAACGTTGATTTTTATGATGGTAGCATGGATAGCACAGACAAGTACAGTGGTCGTGTTTCTAAGTTTGATGGACATGCACAGATTAACGAATACCATACTCATTTTTATGGTAAACACGAACAACTATTTACAGACATTGTTAAGATTATGAAGACTGCTCCTGCTAATGCAAAAGGTGGTAGAGCTTGGTATGATAACTCAGATGCAATGACTGACTATTTTGATACTGCTTATTACACTCATATTAGTGTCGGTAAGTGGGACAAACCTTATCAAGTAGTTTAATAAATACATATATGGAACAGGAACTTACATGTGAAGAGATTGATCGCCGAGTGCGATCAATCAAACATCGCATTGCAGAGATGCAGGCAAAGATTTCTGTTAAAGACAAAATTACTAAAACTATTCCAACTAAAAAGCCTATAAATGAAATAGAGCTATTAAGGCAAAAACTAAGAGGTAATTAACATTAAGATTCCAGACGACTTTGACCCATTCCCAAATCAGCCTAAACGTTCATTGTTCAGGTCATTTATTGTAGATCTGTGGTATGAACATAAAACAGAAGTATTCAATTGGGAAAAAAGAATCGTTAATTATACTATGGAAACTTGGTATACCAAAAATAAATGGTTTTTAAGAAGAGAATTTAAAAAGAGGAAAAAACAATGTTTGAATTCATAAACGGTTACGAAGGACATTTTGCTGTATTCTGTGGCTTAGTGTTATTTGCAATGGGTTGGTTAAAAGGTAAAGAGATTGGCGTCCGTCATGGTATTGAAGCCACTTTAAGTCTAATGCATACTGCGAGGGTCATACGTATTGTAGAAGATGAACATGGTGAACAACATATTATGACAACGGACAATAAGCCAATAATGTTAGATAATGCTCCAACGAAATAATTTAAAAGATATGCAAAGCGTAGGGACTTGGCCTGCCTTTGATTCAGAATTACTAAAAACCAAGTATTCAGACAGATACGCTATGGCTGAAAAACTCTTTAATGTAATGAATACTGAAATGTTTGAATCAACAAATTACTTTGAAGATGAAGTTCCAAAAATCACAAACTGGAAAGATGAAGATATCCCAGATAAAATTTATTCTACCAGACATGAAGGTCCATGTTATGGGTATGATGTTGATTATATGGTTGGCCCACATGATTGGGAAAATGAAGATGAACCAGTTGGTGATTATGTAGTTAGAAAAAAATTGTACATATATGACTGGACATCAGAAAAGTTAGATCTTATAATTCCAGAACTGCAATATTTTACTGAAATGCATGCCGACTTTTTACCTATTATGAATCAAGGTAAGGAATTATTTCCAAGAAATGATATTAAAAAATGGCTACATAAATTAATGGTAATCCAATATTCTACACCAACTGCTACAGCAGAAAATGTAGATGCACATAGAGAGCATAATACAAATAGATTTGGTGATGAGCATTGTGATGAAACATTCGCAGGCTTACATTTAGGTGAAAATTATAGAGAGTTTCAGGCTAAAAATACATTCAATGATAATTGGGAATATGTTGAAGGTTTAGACGAGAATAAAATGTTATGGATGTTCGGTGAAGATGCAGAATCAGTAGGATGGAAACCAACATATCATAGAATGGTACATAGTACTGATACAAAAGATATAAGATATAGTATTATATTTGACCTACAGGGTCGAACATAATGAAAGCAGAATATAATCCAAAGCTAGATGCGTACAGTGATAGATGGAATAAAATACACACACTGTTTCAAGAGATCACGCATGAAAAATGGATTGCACTAGACGATAGTTCATATGAATTTAGACCTGAACCATCATGGCCTAGACGTGAATGGGTGCATTCACATAGCGGCCCACAGGTTGGTTGGGATAATGATCATATGGCTGGGTTACATGATTGGTGGCAACCACATGCAAATAGTAAAGAAGAACATCAACCAGATATAGAACTTCAAGGAAAAACTATTAATGATAGTGTAACACGTGATAAGATATACATATATTCAGAAGGTTTTGAATATTCAGAAGAAATGTTAAATGCATTTCCTACTCTAAGATATTTTTTAAAAATGCGTGATGAGTTTGAAGAAGATGTAATGGAGTATTCATTTCAGTTTATGGATCAAGATATAGATTTCTTTAAACCATGTTTGATGCTCGTAAAATATGATGTTCCAGATTTTGTTGATTACCATAGTTATATGCATTGGAATTTTTATAAGTTTGGTGGTAGACATGCAGACGATAATCTAGGTGCATTGCATTTGGGTGAAAATAGTCTTGCATACTTTGCTGAAGATAATAATGTAAGATTCAATATACCTGAACTACAAAAATCACACACGTTTTGGACATATGGTGATTATGCTAAGAAAAGCGGATACACACCTACAAAACATGGTGTAGAATATTGGGGCGGTAGCGGTCCAAGATATAGTATTATATATAATTTAGAATGTAAGTACAAATAAGGAGATAAAATGTTAGTACCTATGGTGGTCGAGCAGACCGGAAGAGGCGAACGTAGTTATGATATCTACAGCCGTTTGCTAAAAGATAGAGTTGTTATTCTTAACGGCGGAGTTGATGATCATTCATCTAATCTAATCGTAGCACAAATGTTATTTTTAGAAAGCCAAAATTCTGAAGAACCAATTAACTTTTATATTAATTCACCAGGTGGCGTAATTACGTCTGGTATGGCAATATACGATACAATGCAATTTATTAATGCACCAGTACACACTATTGTAATGGGCCAAGCATGTTCAATGGGTTCATTCCTAGCACAAGCAGGTGCACCAGGTAAACGTTTTGTATTACCAAACAGTAGAACAATGATTCACCAACCAAGTGGTGGCGCTCAAGGTATGCAAAGTGATATTGAGATTAGATATCATGAAATTACATATCTTAAGAAGCGTCTAACAGAGTTGTATGTACATCATAATACCGCAGGTAAAACATACGCAGACTTTGAAAAGGATATGGATAGAGATAAGTTTATGACAGCTGATGAAGCAGTAAAATACGGGTTAGCAGATAAAGTCATAGAGAGTAAGCCTGCATAAATACATATATGAAAATATATGAAGTAGTAGAACAATCAGTAACTGAAGGCCCTAATGATCCAATGATCTTTAAGGCCGTCTTTACGGCTGGTGGTCCAGGAAGTGGAAAATCATATGTTGTTAAGCATTCAGCATTGGAAGCAATGGGCTTTAAAATTGTAAACAGCGACTCTGCTTTTGAAAAGTTTATGACACAGGCTGGTATGGATCAATCACCAGATAATATCTATTCTCCGCAAGGACAAGAGATGCGTGATCGTGCAAAAAGTGTTACAAAAAGAAAACAAGAAATATACACAGATCATGGTAGACTAGGCTTAGTAATGGATGGCACTGGTAAGAATTATGAAAAAATCGTAAGGATGAGTGAAAAACTTAAAGCATTGGGTTATGAAACAGCAATGTTATTTGTTAACACTGATATAGAAACTGCATTAGATAGAAATGAAAAAAGAGATAGAAGTCTACCACCTGTTGAAGTGAAACAGATGTGGAAAGACGTACAAAATAATATTGGCAAGTTTCAAAGATATTTTAAAAATAATATGATTATTGTTGATAACAGTGAAGATTCTAATTCTAGTACTGATATACAACAAGCATACAAACAAATTTCAGCATGGGGTAGATCTGCTCCCCAAAGTCGAATAGCAAAAGACTGGTTGAAAAAGGCCCAAGACGGAGGCCAAGGAAATTAACAAATGAGTGAAAATGAAATATGGTTGTCCAAGTGGGCAGCCGATATTCAGTACACCAGTACTGATGATTTATTAAGAAAGATTTTTAACGAGATCATAGTAAAAGATGTATTCAAAAATAGTAAAGTTGAATATGGTGATAATGGCGATCCTGATACGATTACAATCACTGTAACTGCAACCACAGAAGAATTTAGCGTTACTGTACCGAAGAAATAAGGTAAATACATACAATAAGTTGTAATATAAGCAACGTTTTATAATATGGAATGAAGGACAGTAGATTATGTATACTTACAAAGCAAAATTAATGAGAGTAGTAGATGGTGACACAGTAGACGCAGAAATCGATTTAGGTTTTGGTGTTTTTATGAAGCAGAGAATTCGACTATATGGAATTAATACTCCAGAAAGCAGAACAAGGGATCTGGAAGAAAAAGAAAGAGGACTTGCGGCCAAAGCAAGACTAGTAGAAATACTTGGAAAAGAATTTATTATTGAAACCATTCTCAATAAGCGTGGAAAGTTTGGTAGAATTTTAGGAACATTGCACACTATTGCAGAAGAAGGCGGTGAGTCAATAAATATTAACCAGAAACTTGTTGAAGAGGGACACGCTGTAGAATACTTTGGTGGCTCTCGATAGGAGGCATATGGCATTGAGAATATTTGGAATATGGACATTATTCGTTGCACTCGTAATTTCTGCGGTTGCGGCGTATTATAGTATTATTGGGCTTGTGGCAATTTTTGCCGCGGCTACTATACCTATTATAATAATGGGTGCGGCATTAGAAATTGGTAAACTTACAACAGCCGTGTGGTTGCATACTTTCTGGGAAAGAGCAAACTGGGCAATGAAGTACTACTTGAGTTTTGCTTTACTTGTACTCATGTTTATTACAAGTATGGGTATCTTTGGTTTCCTATCAAAGGCACATATTGAACAAACAAGTGCAAGTGAAGAGAGTATTGAACAAGTACAACGTGTTGAAACTGAGATCACAAGACTTGAATCAATCATTATACGTTCAGAAGAAAAGATTCTTAAATTAGAGAATACTGGTGTAGGCGCTGACGCAAATATACAAGCACAAATTGATAAAGAACAAGAACGCATTGACTTAGCGTTTGAACGTATTAATCCCGCAATCAAACAACAAAACCAAATTATATCTGATGCTAGGGAAGCAGATAATGATAGAACAAAACCATATGAAGATCAGCTAACAAGTATTCAAGATGAGATTGTAAGACTAGAAGGTAGTATGCGTGAATACGAAACTACTATTTCTGGTTTGGAAATAGATGATAGTGCAGTTGCACCATTGCTTGAACAAGTAGCTACTATCCAAAGTACAATTAATTTAATTAATGGTCAAATGGCAAGTGGTGAAAAAGAACAAATTGCACAAGCACAACGAACAGTTGGAGCAACACCGGATGGAAGTCCTGGACCTAGAACAAGAGCCGCAGTGAATTCTTGGATAGAATCACGCAAAGCTCAAATCAATACATTGAATACACAAATTAGTTCACTTAGAGAAGATGCACAAAGAACAGTGCAAATGGAAAGATTTCGTATTGGTAATCTTATTAAAGGTATAAAAGAAACAGAAATACCTGCACTAAAAGAACGTGAGCTTACAATGCTTGCAAAAATTGATGAAGTACGTCAAACAGAATCTCCTGCAATAACAACAGCAAGAGATGAAATACAACGACTACGTGATAGTGCAGAATCACAAGTAGCCAACAGTCAAGAACTTATTGAAAGGCTACGTAGCCAACTAGGTGATATAGGAAATACAGAAGAAATAGATACTGCTATTGATGAATTGAATATAAAGATAAAAGAATCTAATTTAGAGATTGACAAACTAACAGAAAACAAGTATACTCTACAAGCGGAGTATAGAAAATTAGAAGCAGAAGTAGGACCTGTTAAATATATTGCAGAATTCATTTATGGAGAAGCAGATAAGAACATACTAGAAGAAGCAGTTCGTTGGGTTATTTTAATACTTGTATTAGTATTTGATCCACTTGCAGTTGTTCTAGTACTGGGCGGTATTACATTAATTAAATGGCGCCCTGAAGGAGATGAACCTCCTTCGCCACCTTTAGAGGAAATAGACAATGGACCAAAACAAGAAGTTGATGAAAATGAAACTACTGACGAAACCGTTGAATCTAAAGAAGATGTTGAATCAGATAAGAGCAAAGAAGAAACAACAGAACCCACAGAGGAAGCACCACGTGAAGTAATTGAGAAATCAAAAGAACCCGTAGAGGAAAAAGTGGCAGTAATTGTTGAAGAAGAAATAACCCCATCTGAAAAACGTGGATCTTTTAAAAAAGACGCTACTGAATTTGAAGGACTATACGAAGACGATGACGGATATTACACAGTTGACTCAACTGGATCACGTAACTATTCAGTAAATCCAGAGCAAGAAAAATTAAACAGAAAAGCATTAAAAGAAAAACAAACGCAAGAACAAATTAATAAAGTGGTAAAAGTAATGAAAGATGAAGGCATTTGGCCTAACCCGCCTACTCCAACAGAGCGTCCTTCATTAGATCAGATCCTGGAAAGCGACAAAAGTGGTAAGCTAGAAGAACTATTAGATAAAGCAGACGATAGCACATTAGCACAAGTATACCAGGCAATTTTATCAGATAAGACACTACAACAACGAAAAAGTGAATAAGCCAATGGATTTCGATAACAGTAGTTACACTGTAACTGCACCCGACCTTACTCTTACTGATGATGGAATAACTATTTTAATTGTTTCACAAAGTACAGAGTTCATTCAATACGTAAAGCAAGTCATGGAGCAATATATCCTAAGTAGTATTGTATTTTATTTAAATGATAAACCAACAACAGAACAAAATGTTGCTTGGGAGTATTTTGTTAGTAAACAAGCGGATTTGATGATCGTAGACATGGATACATGCGAATATGTTGATATAGGTGTTGCAATGGCAAGACCAATACCTGATGGAAAGTGGACTCTTTTTGTAAACCAAAAAGGTACTAAAAGAGACATTTTAAGAGTAATAGCCGCAGAAGGAAAGTACTTCCAATTCAGGACATTATCAGACATGCCCAAGTTCATAGAGTCTGAGTTACAAGGATCCCTATAATGCAAAATTGCTCGTTTTGTGGCAAAACACAAAAAGAAGTTTTTAAATTATTAGAAGGGATTGACGGGGTCCATATATGTGATAGTTGTGTTGACCTTAGTACGCAGTTACTTGATAAAGAAAGAGTAAAGACTGATATTAACCAGTTGCGAGCTATTGCACGTAAACAAGTTAGACTACCAAGCCCTAGCCAAACAGTAGCTCACTTAAATGAGCATGTTATAGGGCAAGATAGAGCTAAAAAGGGCATAGCTGTAGCAGTGTATAACCACTACAAAAGAGTAGTCAATAGTAGTGAAATACCAATACAAAAGAACAATCTATTATTTGTAGGACCTACTGGTGTAGGTAAAACCCTAATTGCACAATCAATAGCAGATTTAATTAATGTGCCTTTTGTTATTTCAGATGCAACATCTCTTACTGAACAAGGATACATAGGCGATGATGTAGAAGTATTAATACAAAGACTTGTACAAAAAGCAGACTATGATATAGCAAAAGCAGAAGTAGGTATTATCTATATTGATGAAATAGATAAAAAAGCAAAACGCAATGATTTAGTAAGCCTTAGTCGTGATGTAAGCGGTGAAGGTGTACAACAAAGTCTACTAAAATTATTAGAAGGCTCAACTATAACTGTACCAAATCGCCCCAAGATGATGCCAGAAACACTGGAAATACAAACAGACAATATACTGTTTGTTTTAAGTGGTGCCTTTGTTGGATTGGACGATATAGTACGTGAACGGTTGGGTAAAACAAAGATTGGCTTTGGTGAAGAAAAACCAGAAGAACACAATTGGTTTGAAAATGTAGAAACACAAGATTTGATTAGATATGGATTGATACCTGAATTTATAGGTAGAATACCAAGTGTTAATATACTACATGAGTTATCCAGAGAGGACTTAATAAAAGTCTTGACAAAACCTAAATATAGCATTATAAAACAATATCAGTCATTATTTAAGATGGATGGTGTTGATCTTGAATTTAGAAAAGATGCTATTGAAGAGATTGTAGATACCTGCATTAGGCAGGAAATAGGAGCACGAGGGCTCCGCAAAATATTAGAGGAAAGTTTACTAGAAACACAATATGAATTACCAGAATATAAAAACAAAGGGATTACTAAAGTGGCAATAACCAGTGAAGTAATCAAAAACCATAACTCTCCGTGGAAAATTAAGGAGGGTGGAATTGCGTAACCAACGACAAGATAGAAGAAGACAGCGAGATCCTGTTGTTCCACATAATGAACATATACGTTTTCCAACAGTTAGAGTTAATGATGTAGATGGTGAATCCAAAATTATGGATATTAGAGCCGCACAGAGATTATCAAATGATAGAGGTTTAGATTTGGTGTTGATTGCTGAAAAAGCTGATCCGCCAGTATGCAAAATTACTAGCCTTAACAAGTTCTTATATGAACAAAAACAAAAAGTTAAAGAACAAAAGAAAAAACAACGTGAAAATTTCAGAGAATCAAAAGAGATTCGTATGACGTTGAATATTGAACAACATGATTTAGAAACTAAAACACGCAATGCAATTAAGTTTTTAGAAAAGAATTCTTCCGTACAAATCACTGTTACCCTAAAGGGCAGAGAACGTGGACGGCAGGATGCGGCACGCCAACTTTTAATGAAGTTTGCAGAAATGTGTGGTACCACTTTAGAAACCGTAAATAATAGTGGAAATCGCATAAGTGCCAAATTAAAGTGATAAATACACTTGACAAACACGGTGTTTGTCGTATAATAAAGAAGTAGGTGCCATTAGGGCCTACGTATATTCTTGCTTAATAGGCGAAATAAAATGCAGAAATATTTAACAACCCTTGACTTAAATAAAGTCACCCCATACGCAGTTGGATTTGACAGAGTATTTAATGATATGTTTAAATACATTGAACACAATGCCAATAGCACTGGTTACCCACCATACAATATCGTCAAAGATGGAGAAAAGTTCCAGATTGAACTTGCACTAGCTGGTATTGCCAAAGAAGATTTGGAGATTACAGTAGCTGAAGGTGTACTTACAATTGAACACAATCCAGAAGGTGAGGTTATCGAAGATAACTGGCAGTGGCTACACAAAGGTATTAGCCAACGCAAGTTTAAGCGTAATTTTACACTAAGCGATGATGTTGTAGTGAATGGTTCTAGAATGGAAAACGGAATGCTTTATATTGAATTAGAGCGTATCATTCCAGAAGAGAAAAAACCACGCACAATTACAATTAAGTAATTAACATGGGGGAGGGCGGAAACCCTCCCCAACTATAAGGTAAATAATAACATGACAGACATTAAAGTATCAGAAACTCCAAACGTAGTAAAACTTAAAGCACCAAATAAGTTTCAGGTAATCATGCTTAATGATGATACAACACCAATGGATTTCGTAATTAATGTTCTTGTACAGATTTTTAACAAGTCGCCTGAAGCCGCTAAAGAAGTAATGATAGAGATTCATGAAAAAGGACGTGGAGTAGCAGGCGCATACAGTTACGAAGTAGCAGAACAAAAATGTACGGAAACAGTTACAATAGCTCGCCGTAACCAATTCCCTCTTGAAGTAACAATAGAAGAATCATAAATGAAAATAGCGATCACGCAACGTGTGATTGATTATAAGAATGGACCTTACGATTCTTTAGACCACGGATTCTATTCCATGTTTAAAGATCACGAGCTCATTCCAATCCCAAATAAAATTAAACACTTTAGATCAGGCGTAGTAACTGAAGCAGACTTAATTGTCTTTTCAGGTGGTAACAGCATGATTAAAGATGATTGGCAATATAATCATGAAAGACTACGAGTAGAAAAACACGTTTTAGACCTAGCACTAGCATACGATAAGAAGATACTTGGATTAAGTAGAGGCTGTCAGTTTCTAACAGTAAGTTTAGGTGGATCACTTAAACCACATCCAAAGCATACAGAAGATCATCCAGTAATGGCTAGAGGTCACAAAATTACAGTTAGAAGCAGACATAACGAAGTTCTTGGTTCTATCCCAGCAGGAGCAACCGCACTTGCAAAAGACTCTGAAGGATATGTAGAATCATGGATTTTACAAGATAAAATAGGATGTGTATTATGGCATCCTGAACGTATGAGTAATCATTGGATGCCAGAAGAATTACACTGGTACTAAACAATTTGGTTAGTAATTAAACTAACATTGTGAGCGACAGGGTAAAGCTGTCAAGCAATAAGGGAGAAAATTATGGACGCACTCACACTATGGATGGCAATAGGATTTCTATTTGCCGGCTATTCAGTAATAGCAAATGAGTCAGTTCAAACACTTGGAACATGGATTGCATCAAACAACGAAAAAGTTAATTGGA